>Ga0335077_10000147_pt1 | contig 70641 bp, 58 predicted proteins | sample Lox_Sample_31_FD_207151 | JGI IMG/M metagenome (GOLD analysis project Ga0335077, IMG submission 207151) | Soil microbial communities from Loxahatchee National Wildlife Refuge, Florida, United States - Lox_Sample_3.1 | ecosystem: Environmental > Terrestrial > Soil > Wetlands | place: USA... | reverse complement strand
GGACAGGAAGAGGATTCCAGCGACGGCGAGAACAAGGATTCGGTTGGGCCAGACGGAGGAGCCGAGCGAATGGTCCGAGTCGGCGGGGGTCGCTAGCATCGTCCTTTGTTTCGCTCGTCGCGTGTCATCCGCGCATAGACTGGCAAGTGTCCAGTCGTCTTCCAGCTCTGATGCCATAGGTAATACGCCGAATTCGACTCCCGTGTTTTGAGTGTCAGCAATTTGGCCACTCGACGAATCTTCAAGTTCATCATTTTCGTTCGCGAAGCGATCTGGGAGATGATAACTTCGACAATCTGATTACGCCTTACTTGGACTGCCGTCAAGCAATTCATCCCTCAGGCAGGCTGTAGGTCGGCAATCGGCGCCGAAGGTCGGGTCGGTAGCGACGCCAGGTATTGATTTCGCAGGCTTGCACCTACGCCAAGCTCCAGATTAGGTTCGTGCAAGGGAGCCTACTGCCTGGCTACTTGGACTGGAGAGCAGTTCGCATTGCGGGGTGCCGTCTGGCAATTGAGCAAAACGGACTGGGCGAGCCGCGAGTTCGAAAGGATAGAGTAGGCAGGATGACGCATCTGGGGTGAGATATTCCGTCTTCGCGATTGAATGAGGAAATGCGCTTAACGATCAGTGGACGTCCGTCGGGTTGCTGGCGCGAGCCACGCAGCGTCATCCGAAGGATGCGAAGTGGATCAGATCAGTCAGGCCGCCCCACTGAATGGTACTCGAATCCGAGCGCCTGCATGTTGCCGGGGTCCAGCAAGTTGCGTCCGTCAAACACGAGGGGACGCGCCATGACGTCGCGAAGACGCTTCCAATCCAGCTTGCGGAAATCATTCCATTCCGTGGCGATCAGCAGGGCGTCGGCGCCTTCGGCCGCTTCGTACGGATTCCCAGCGGTGGTGAGTTGCGGACACTCAGCTTGCACTCTGGCCAGTGCCTGCGGATCGTAGGCGCGTACCACGGCACCCTCCGCCATGAGGCGTCCAAGCAGTTCGATGGCAGGTGAAGATCGAATGTCGTCGGTGTCCGGCTTGGCCGCGAGCCCCAGAATGCCGATGCGTTTACCTTTGATAACCCACAGGGCCCGCTGCATTCTTGCCAGAAAGCGATTGATGCGTTGCTGGTTGATGCGTTCGGCTTCTGCGAGCATTCCGAAATCGATTCCGATCCGGTCTGCCAGCCGGCAAAGTGCGCGGATGTCACGGGGCAAACGAGGGCCGCCGAAACCGAGCCCGGCGTTCAGAAACTGAGGACCGATGCGCCGGTCGAGTCCAACCGCCCGCGTGACCTCCTGTACATCGCCGCCGACCTGTTCGCATAAGTCGCCGAGCATATTCGCGTACGAGATTTTCACCGCCAGGAACGAATTCGAGACGTGCTTGATCAGCTCAGCGCTCTGGACGCTCGTGACTACGAACTTTGGCGGCGCGCACGGCGGACAGACTGTGGAATGGACGGGACACACGAATCGGCGGTCCATGATTGGCTGGTAGACTTCACGAAGTTGCTGCTCGGTTTCCGTTTCGCTCACACCTACCAATACGCGGTCGGGATGAAGAAAATCCTCCACCGCAGTCCCTTCCCGGAGGAACTGAGGGTTCGCAGCTACGCGGAAGTTGTGTCCGTCTCCCCGGCTGTAGACGGCGAGCAGATGCCGAATCCTCTGGCCTGTTTCGACTGGAACACCGCTTCTCACCACCACAAGTTTCGCAGCAGTCGATGCGGTCGCAATGAGCCGTGCTACGTTTTCGATCGCTGACGGGTCGGCGTCGCCTGTCTCCAGCTGCGGTACACCCACACAGACGAAGATGATGTCGCTCGAGCGAATAGCTTCCGCCGAATCAGAGGTGAACGTCAGGCGATATTCCCCGGTGCACCGAGACAGAATTCTATCGAGGTGCGGCTCGTAGATGGGGGATTCACCATCTCTCAAGTTGTTGACGACGGACTCGTTCTTGTCAGCGCACACGACTTGATGTCCGACTTCGGCGAGGCATGCTCCCGTCACCAGACCTACATAGCCGCAACCGATCACTGAGATTCGCAAAGGCAAGCCGTTCTCACGCCAGCCCGTTCGCTAATCGAGTATAACTCGCAGCTCGAACGAGCCTTCGCGGGAAAACGAAGTGGAGAGGCGAAACGATACATGCTCTACGTGCGGGCTCGCCTGTGATCTGTGCCGAAAGAATCTCCCTTCGAGTGACATTACTCATTTGGCAGGCAGGAAAGCCTTCGGTAGTGTCCGGGGTCTTTCGCACATTTGTTGAGGCGTAGACTTGTTGGTAGTGGTGTTCGGCTCCCCCTGAAGGGAGCCGAACACCGCTAGGCCTATGCCTCAACAGATGATGGCATCACGAAGTCGGTTTCCCAGCGGCCCGAGCAAACTGTGCCGGTCCCAACTTGCACAGCTCGGATGACATGCTCTCCTAGATCCGCGCACGAGGATATATGATTTTCGCATTTTGCAGAGGAGGGGAAGCGTGTCGAAGAGGAAGTATTCGGAAGTGGAGATGATCGGGGCGCTGAAACAGATGGAAGCGGGACGCAGCGCGGCGGATGTGGGCCGGGAACTGGGGGTATCCAAGCATACGATCTATGCCTGGAAAGCGAGGTACGGCGGGATGAGCGTAAACGAGGCACAGCGGCTGCGTCAGCTCGAAGATGAGAACCAGCGGCTGAAGAAGCTGGTCGCAGACCTGAGTCTGGATAAAGACATGCTGAAAGCGCTGACCGAAAAAAACGGGTGGAGCTCGTAGACCGGCGGAAGGAAGCGCGCTGGCTGTGGGGGCACTACCTGGTGAGCGCGCTACGGGTTTGCGAGCTGATGGTGCTGGCCGAGTCCAGCTTTCGCTATGTGAGTCGGCGCAACGATGAGCGGCTGCGGCTCCTGCAAGCGGCGCGGGAGAAGCCGCGCTGGGGATACCGGCGATTGCAGATTGTGCTAGATCAGACGGGAGAGCACGTGAATCACAAACGAGTCTATCGCATCTACCGGAAGGCAGGATTGATGATTCGACGCAAGGCGCGCAGACGGCTGCGGCGGGCGGGATCGGCGCGTCCAGCACTGAGCGGGGCGAATCAGGAATGGGCGCTGGACTTCGTGCACGACGCGACCGAGAGCGGACGGAAGTTCCGAGCGCTGAGCGTGGTCGATCCCTACACGCGGCAGAGCCTGGCGCTGGAAGTGGACACCAGCGTGGGCAGCCGCCGAATCACGCGGGTGCTGGAAGGAATTATTGCCGAGCGCGGAAGGCCGCAAGCGATTCGCGCGGACAACGGGCCGGAGTCCACCTCGCGGCACTTTCTGGCGTGGTGCCTAGAGCGGAAGCTCGATCTGGTGCACATCGAGCCGGGCAAGCCCGTGCAGAACGCCCACGTGGAGAGCTTTCATGGGAAGCTGCGAGACGAATGCTTGAACGCCAGTTGGTTCGCGAACTTGTTTGAAGCACGGCGGAAAATTGCAGCATGGCGAAAGGAATACTACGAAGAGCGGCCGCACAGCAGCCTGGGATATCGGACGCCAGCGGCGTTCGCGCAGCAAATGGCGGCTCTCCGGTCGCCTACGGCTCCCTGCGAGCCGCCATTTGCACCACTGCCTGGTTCAGAACCTACACAGTCAGGCGGATCGAGTGTCGTATGATCTCACGCGCAGAATCTGGGAGAGCAGGTCAGGTGGCGCTTCACTAACGGCGGAGAAATATAGAAGCGGAAGATCAGGACAGAACTCGGGACGGCCGGTACTGGCTACCTGCTGTGCGCGCTCAGGGATGTTCGGAAGCGATCAGAGCCCAAAAGTTAGGATATCATGGCCCGCAGCGACCGTAACGAACTGTTTGCCGTCGCACAAGAAAGTCACAGGGGCTGCTGTGATGCTGCCTCCCGTGCCAACGTGCCACATCTCCCGGCCGGTCTTGGCATCCAACGCAAAGAAGTTCTCGTCTTGACTGCCGAATACGAGGCCTCCGCGGGTACTGAGCAATCCACCTACTATCGTTGCAGAGTTACGATACTCCCATTCCGCTTCCCCGGTGACTGGATTGAGGGCGAGAACCGCTCCTTGTGAAATGTTATCGGTGAAAAACTCAAAAGACCCACCAGTGAACAGCTCGCCCTGACGATATGCAGTGTGGCCCACGGTGAATACCCCTCCCCGATCCAGAGCCGGGACGTACATCAGGCCGGTTACCGGACTATAGGAAGGGGACTGCCAGTTAACTGCCCCGCCGACACCCGGATAAATAGCTGTTCCCTTATCCGTTGGCTGTGCACCCGGACTAACTTTCGGGCGACCGTGGCTATCAATGCCATCGGCCCACGTCTGTTTTGCAAAAGGCTTCGCCAAGAGAAGCGTTCCCGTGTAAGCATCCAACAGGTAGAAGAACCCGTTTCGATTTGCCTGGGCGAGTAGGCGTTGACGCTTGCCGGCAATATTTCCATCAAGGAGTATTAAGATTTCAGTGGCATCCCAGTCGAAAACGTCATGCGGCGAGAATTGAAAATACCAGCGGAGCGTTCCGTGATCGGCGTCCAGCGCCACGACACTATCAGTGTATAGATTGTCACCAGGTCGTGCCGATCCGTCAAATTCGGGGCTCGGATTGCCCGTGGGCCAGTAGATCAGATTGGTGCTGGGATCAAAGGAGCCTGTAAGCCACGTTGGCCCCCCCCCTGTCTGTGCAGAATTGCCAGCCCACGTTTCCGCTCCACTTTGTCCCGGCCGGGGAATCGTGTCGAACCTCCAAACGCGTTTGCCTGTGGCTGCATCGCGAGCATCGATGAAACCACGCGCTCCAAATTCACCTCCGGCAACACCAACGATTATCAGGTTCTTCAGTGCGAGGGGAGCGCCCGTTATGCTGTACCCCGCCCTGTGATCAGCTATCGGAACATCCCATACCTGGCGACCAGTGCGGATTTCGAGAGCCACCAAGTGCGCGTCCAGAGTACCGAAGTAAAGCGTGCTTCCGAGTACGGCTAAACCCCGGTTGTGGACACCACAGCAAAGCGCTAGGTGGGTAGGCAGATCGCGATCGTATGCCCAAATCAAAGCTCCAGTCTTTGCGTCGACTGCCTCGACACGGTTGGGTGGCACCGTCACAAACATGTTGCCGTCCACGACAAGGGGGCTCGTTTCGATTGTCACTTCAGACGTGTTGTACTGACGCTCCCACAGGAGGCGCAAGCCGGAAACATTCGCAGGCGTTACCTGATTGTTGGAGCTGAAGCGATGGCCGTCGTACGTGCCGGAATAGGTCAACCATCCATTCGGAATTCTATCCGCATCGCCGATTGTTCGATAATCGACACTCGGCGCTGTCACGTCATGTACGACGCTAGATGCCAGTCGAGGTGTCGTCCCCGCAACGAGCGACCTCACGTAAGCTACTAACTGCCATTTCTCAAGCCAAGACAAGCCACTAGCTGGCATACCAGTTCCAGGGATACCTGAAGAAATAGTACCGAAAATCGCCCAATCGCTGCTTCCCTGAACCATGTGTCGCTGCTGCAGCCTTGGGCCGCCTGTGCCCCCCTCCCCTCTAGCGCCGTGACAAAGGGCGCAGTGCGACCGGAAGACCGCGCTTGCCGCCGAAATGTCTGAGGAAGTGGAATACGGATTATGAATCGCGGCATAGGGGTTTGGGGTGCTGGCCAGTTCCGCCAGGCCAAAGGGTTGCCCGGAGCGAACCATCCTTAACAAATCGAGCCATCCGATACTCGGCAGCGAGCCTGTGGCCTTGGACCGGACGATGGCGAACCCTAAACGCGTCTTAGGGCTAGCTTCTAACGTGACTACTGCCCCAAGAAACGACAATCCGACGGCGATCAGTAGCCATCGGGATCGTAGGCTGGCGTTGAACTTCAAGTGGCAGATCCTCTCAGATCGTTGGGGTGATAAGTAAACGCCATGAGAAGCGTATGGTAGGAAACCAGCGTGAGTCGGCAACACCGTGGCTAAACCTAACGTCGCTAGGTTTTTCGACCGAGTGGCAGAGCAAAATGTTCATCGTCCGCTGTGAATACAAAGGCGCGCAGCTTGGCTCAGTCAAAAGCTCACTAAGCGGTGCGCGGTCCCGTGCCGCATTTGCTTCGGCTCCTCTCTCGCAGAGCAATGAACACGAGGCCACCTACAATCACCAGTATAGACACTAAACTCACCATGGCACCCAGTCGTTCTGGGACACCACCGCCAAACACCAACCAGAACTCGTGCCGTCCAGGTGCCAATGATACTTCCATCAGGCCTTCCGCTGAACTACCTAAGGCCTCCTGATTACGTGGGGATTCCATCGCAGGCACAATTCTCCAGAGAGGAAAATACAGTTGTCCAATCCGCACCCGGGCATCTCCCTGGGACTGCGCGGAGACCAAGAGCTTGCCGGGTGCAACCCGTGTAACAGACACACTGCCGTTCCCGCTGATAAATTCCGCAGTCACGCCTTGTTGAGCAGGTGTTGGGTCAACATCGTAACTGTCGGGCGATCCACCCACGCGCTTTGCAAATGCGGCTAACTTGAGCGCGGGAACATATGTCGTGTACATGGGATCCAACCATCGCGAAGTTTCGACGCGAGGTGTACTTGGATGGTGGAAACGCACATCAACTCTCCAAATGATGTTACCAACGCAGATCACTACAAGCGCGACCGAAATCATCACAAATCGTGACGGCCCCCTCTCACCCCGATTACCATGGCGCAAACAATCATCGACGGCCATGGCGAAAAGGCCGGCGGAAGCAACCGTAAGAATCGAGCAGAGCCGCCACGGGTATTGAATTATTTCAGTTCTAGGAACGACCCTCCAGATACTAGCGCTCCAAGGCAACATAAGAACAAACGCGCCGCAACAGACCACTGCGAGTACGCGCTGTTGGGGATCAGTTTGCGTCCCCGAAACGCGACTGTACGCGAGAAGACCTAAACCAACAGTAAATAGAGCGGTAAACAAAATGATCATCGAATAGCCCTGGAAGCTATCGAAACCCGATACTTTCAACCGACTCATTCTAATTAGCTCCGGTCCCACGCCCGGTACGAGCAACGCTATTCCTAGCCCGAGTGTCAACAGCATGCCAAGCCGGGCGACAAAGCTTCCATCGCTGCGCCAGACATGATACGTGATAAAGGTCATCAAACAGGCAGCACTGATGATTGCAGGCATCGCTATCCGATGGTTCTGAATTTCGCTCGGTGTGATATATAGCAGATTGCGGCCCAGTTCGGCGAAGTGGTGATGGACCATTTCAGCAGCGGGATTGAAGAATCGTTGGTAGGCAACGGCCGGAAACATGTAAACGGCAGCAACACAGATTCCAAAACCGAGCGCAATGAGCATAGGCAAAGCTGCGCGTCGCTCCGACGCCACTGCATACAAGATCATCACGGGCGTAAACAGAATGGCCGTTAACACATTACTTATCAGCAGCAGCGCAAAGACAGCGGCCATGGCGCTCGCGGTGCCGAACCGATTTGGACGGATGCCGTCGCATAGGGCAAGTAGCAAAGGCATCCATACGAACGCGGCCAATTCCCCAATGGCTGTCCGCGCATATAACACCTGCCCAAGGATATACGGAAGAGATATATAGGCCACTGCTGCAATTGTGGACGCGGCGGGAGTGCAACGACTACGAAACCAGCCCCATGCAGAAAGGCCCGCGCCTGCGAGCATAAGAAAGCAATAGACTCCTAGCTCTCGTGACTCTCGGATGGCAGTCGGCGCAAACGAAAGAACGGGACGTAGCAGAGCCGTCGTGAAGTAGGGGAACGGGTACTGCACTAGAAAGATCGGGCCGCCGAAACCTTTGTTCGCCTCTGCAAGCCAGCGTGGGTAAAGGTCCCCGCTCCAGAATTGTCGGCTGAAGTGGTACTGATACATCACGTGATCTGCCGAGTCGGAGCCTGTAGAAACACCCGCGAGGAGAAGCGGAAGGCACAAAGCAGCGGCCACTAAGATGATTATTATTGCTTGCCCAATCGGCGTCGAAAAAGAAGAGAGTCGGTTAACCATTGTGCGATAAGTTACAAAGTCGGTTCGCGGATTGCTGGAGAATTGCGGTGTATGGCGGGCAAACGCTATTGGATACGAAATGGACGATGAGCTCGCACGGACCTCGAGGTCAAGAAATATGATGTCATCGAGGTCCAAATTGAGTTGCGGAGCCAATCCCGCGATCTTGCAAAATCAGCTTACGGACATGAAATGCCTCGGCATAGCCGCTGGGGGCATTGCATTCCATTCCGCGCAGCCGCATGAGAGACAAAAACGTTTCTTTCGCGAACCAGCGTTTGTTGCGCTGCGATTGGAAGGCATCGAGTATGTAGTTGACTTTCTTTTGGCACACGTCCGACTCGAGAGGAACGAACACGCTCGGCTGTCCCATGTCGCCATCGTATTTTGGAATCTCATATTCCAGAATGAAATGATCCCGGAAGGTGTTCCAGGTCAATTCCGCGACTAGACGGTGATCCTGGTGCGCGTCCTTGCGGTTATGTGTCAGGATCAGGTCGGGCGAGACTTTTTTCAATCCTTCAAAGAAGTCCTTAATCTTGGGGCCATCAAAAGGGAAAAAACCATCGCGAAACGTTTCTACGATGATTTCCTTCCGCTCGGCTTTACCCAGAAACAGTTCCGCGCTAGAGTAGGCTTCATGCTTCCGTCTTTGGTCTGAGCTAAGAACGACCCAAACAACGTCCAGTTTTCGACTCCGAGAGAGGAGCTGCAGAATCGTTCCGCCGCAGCCAATCTCGATATCGTCGGAGTGTGAGCCCAAACAAAGAATTCTGAGCGGAGTCGCAGGATCTTGAGGCAGGCCTAGCGTGAGCATGTGAGTTGTTAAAATTCCGACATGGTTTGGCGGTTTGCGCCGTTGCCGTTAGCTTTCCACACCTCCCAGGGCGCGGCACCTTTCGCGCACAAACTCTCCAGCTGCTGCTTGTCCTTGAAAGTGTCCATGCTTGCCCAAAAGCCATCGTAGGGATAACCGATCAACTGTTTTTCCGCCACGAGTCTGTGGAAAGGCTCGATGACAAGCTCTTCCTTGTCCCGAATGTATTCGAAGATCTTCTTCTTGAAGATGAAGAACCCTCCATTGATCCGCACGTCCCCATTGTTGATTCCATGAATGTCCGAGACCAGGTGACCGGCACCCTCTTGCAAGGAGACCAAGTGATAGGTGAGGTTCGGCCGCACACACAGAAAGCTCGCGACCTTGCCTTGCTGATGGAAGTGACCGAGTTGAGCGGGAAGCGAGACGTCCGTGAGGCCGTCGCTGTAGTTCGCCAAAAATTCTTCCTCTCCTTCCAGATATTTCTCGACTGCCTTCAGGCGCTGGCCGATATTCGAATGAATTCCGGTATCGGCGAACGTAATTCGCCAATCATGGATGTCGCTATTCAGCAGATCGAGCCTCCTGCCGCCTTCCGACAACACGAAATCGTTCGAGGCACATTCGTTGTAATTGAGAAAATAGTTCTTGACGATCTCCGCCTTGTGTCCAAGGCAAAGTATGAAGTCCTTGTGCCCGAAGTGGGCGTAGTACTTCATGACGTGCCATAGGATAGGTCGATACCCAATGTGCACCATAGGCTTCGGGACATCCTCGGCGTCACGAATACGTAATCCTTGTCCGCCGCAGAAAAGTACGACTTTCATTACGGATCCTCTAGGTAAGGCAGGTATCAGGCACGCACACTGACAATTTCCTCAAGCCAGCTCTCTCCTCGGAAGCGACGATACTGTTCCGCCCGAAGTTGGTCGGCAAGCCGATTCGGGGGCAGCGTGACGTCGTTGTAGGTGATTACACAGTCCTTCGGAACATCGCGCGTCAACACACAACCTTCGACCAATCCCTCTGGTAGGTATTTGTTGCCGCACATCTCCGCAGCATTTACGGCCTCTCCATAAGTCATATACATGCCGTAATCGTCTAGTACCTCACCCGCCTTCAAGTCGCGCTTGGCGACAGCGCAAACCTCCACGACCGGACCACCCAGGGGCTTCGCTACCGAGTCTCTGAACAGCGCCACGCGCGCAATGGCCGTCGGTACTTCAAAATGCACCAAGTGATAGGGAAGAAAGAATGAGTACAGCGGACCGTCACCCATCTTGTAAAGGCTGAGATAATGTCGCTGTTTCGGGTCAGAGTGCTCTGCAAGCACGTAGACCTTTGTCAAGGGCGTGCCCACGACGTAGTCTACAATGCCGTCTAACCTGCGCGTCTCTTCGAGATCATAGATTCTGCCGATCTTCATGACATCGTCTTTGTACTCCATTCCTCGCGACATACCCCGTGAGCGTACGACAAAACCGGTCGCATTGGCGACAATCGCCTGTTCGAAGCTGATTTTGGAACCGTCCGCGAAGCTGGTTACCATCGCCGGATTCTGCCCCCACTTTTCGGCGAACCCTTTTTGGGTCGTGGGGTTGCGATACGGATCCTGCAGCCCTTTAATGTTACCGACGACGCGCGGCGTCAATCCGAGTCCCTTTACCCAGCGGTACAGATTGACCTGGAGCCCAGGCTCGTCTCCATCGCACGCGGACAAGATGACGCCGTGCTTCTCTGCGTAAACCTGCAAAATCGGTCCTATGGTTGCGTCGATTTCCGCATTGAGGAGCACGACATCCTTGCGGTGTCGGAACGCCTCAAGAGCCACGCGCGCGCCGAATTCGACCGAACCAGTCACGTCGACCACGACGTCAACACCTGCCGAGCGCGCAAGGAGAAAAGCATCGTCGGTGACTATTACCTTGCCTTCTTGGATGGCAAGGTCGGCCTCTTGTTGTGAAGTCGGCGCTGCCACGTCGCTCACACCGGCGTATTGGCAAAGATCAAACGCACGTTGCGCGCGACGGTTGAAAACGCCGACGAGGCGCATTCCTTGCATCGTGTGGATAATGTGGTTCGCTAGCCCTTGTGAGATGAAGCCGGCACCGAGCAAGGCGACGCGAATCGGCCGACCTTCCGCTTCGCGAACTTGCAGAGCGTTATCAACGATGATCATCTGCGTTCCCTTAAAACAGGCTTAACTACCTCGAGACTTCTGCGAGTTCACTTCGCATCTTTTGTTTGATCGTTTGTTCCTGTTCGTCTAGCGGCTTCCAAAGTCGATCCTTGTCCGAGACAACCGTGACAGGCAGCGGCCAGTCCAAGGCCAGACGAGGATCGCTGTACAGCAGGCCACCTTCCGAGCTAGGAGTATAAAACTCACCTACTTGATAGCTTGTGTCCGTGCTGTCCCGGAGGACTTGGTAGCCGTGTGCAAAACGTTCGGGCACATAAAGAGCCCGACAATTCCCCTCTGTCAATTCAACTGCCACGTGTTCGAGGAAAGTTGGGCTTTCGGGCCGCAAGTCGACGATGATGTCCAAAATCCCACCTCGCGTGCAGCGCACTACCTTCGTCTCTGCCGCGGGCGGAAACTGAAAATGCATACCTCGGATCGTGCCCTTCTTGACGTTGAAGGCGATATTCGCCTGGGCGATAGTCGGCTTCAGCCCGTGGTCGGTAAATTCATGCTGGCAAAAGGCACGCGCGAAGAAGCCTCGCGAATCCTTGTGGCGCTCGACGTCAATAATGAACGCGCCCTTCAGTTTTGTTTCAGTGAAGATCATGGTGAGGATCCCCTTCCTCCCTATCCGGAAAACCTTGATTACTCTGACGCGGCAACTTGTGCGACAGGTGCACCTGAGGTCCAATGCAGTGAAGCATCCAACCTTCGCTCACTTAGCAGACGGCGGATGCGGTGAATACGGAAATAGCGGCCCCCATTTACGTCTTCTGCCGAAAGCCCAACAGCTCGATAGGCATCATAAAGCTCCTGCGCGCCTTTCCGAGCGGTCCATTGCGGCTGAAAGCCCGGAAGAATCCTTCGGATTTTCTCGCAGGTGACTCGATAGCACCGCTTATCCGGACCACCTCCCGGAGCATACTCAATGCGAGAGCCGGGTACCGTCTCGGCTACGATGTCGGCGAGTTCGCTAATGCGATAGTTTTCCGACGTTTGGCCGACGTTGAATGTGGCATTGTGAATGATGTCCTTCGGAGCTTCGAGCACGCACAACATAGCCGAAATGATGTCTCGAATGTGTACGATCGGACGCCATGGCGTACCGTCGCTCTTGATGTAAATGCGGCCGGTGGTATACGCCGCAGCCACAAAGTCGTTTAACACCAAATCCAATCGGAGGCGAGGAGACGCGCCGTAGGCCGTCGCATTTCTCATATAGGTCGGACTAAAATGCTCGTCGGCCAACCGTGCAACATCACGCTCGACGCGGACCTTTGACTCTCCATACGGAGTCACAGGATTGAGCGCAGCGGTCTCGTCAAGAAACTCGTCACCGGCCGAACCGTACGTGCTGCAAGACGATGAGAACACGAACCGCGCTACGCCTGCCCGCTTAGCTAACTCCGCGAGCCGGACAGAAGCTTTGTGGTTGATCTCGTAGGTGAGTCCGGAGTCCAGGTCGCTTAGCGGATCATTCGATAGTGCCGCCAAATGTATGACGGCGTCGAAACCCTCGAGGTCAGGCGTCGTCAGATTTCGGATATCCTTGCGGAGCTCGGGAATTTCGGGAGCCGGTTCGCCAAAATCACAGCCGGCGAAAAAGTCGGTGTCCAAGCCGACCGCGATGTGGCCGGCGGAACTCAACATCTCGCTCGCCACAGAACCGATATAGCCTCGGTGACCCGTTAACAGTATCTTCATTTCGCGCAACTCCTGGACAAGAAATCCAATCACTTAACTAATAACCAAGAGAGGGCCCCAATATCGCAGTTGTTGGGTATCGAACTGCCTGCTGTTCGCAATGAGGGTCTTTGCTACAACCGAATGTAGGTTGGCTGGCAATGATCCGGCGCTTCACATCAGTGATATAAGCACTGAGGTGGGAGCAAGCTACCGCCGTTGGGGCTGGGAAGTCCTAAGTTTTGTTTCAATCGTCGTGTTGCAATCAGCTTGCCAAGGCCGAGCAAGTCCCTTGAAAATGCCCTTTTCTCTCTATGGGCCATAACTAGCTCAAAACGAATCGGTTATCGCTTTTCGAGACCACATTCTCGGCAGGCGATGTTTCAATGATTAGATGTCGTTTGGCGAATAATAGGAAAAGCTTTTCCAGTGGTTGGCGAATACCGCGGGATCTTTCACGCAGCTAGGCGGTACCACCTTAACCGACCGGTTTCCTTCCTAGCCTAATGGGTCCACATTCGGCGACTGCCGAACGAGAAGTATCGGCTTCGGTTGGGAGACGTGAGTCAAGCACGATCCTTTGCAGCATTCGATGGGCCAACGAGTTTATGGACTCGTTCTGCTGGCGTCTTGCCTTTCACCTCTTTGTAGCCATGTCAACAGAAGAGCTGTCGGCACAAGCGCAAGCATGAAGAAAAAGATCCCGCCGTGATGGTGGAGATTTCCGTACAAGAATCCGGGATCGAGATTGATGGCTAGCGTAGAGAGTGTCGCGATCCGCAGTCCATTTTTCAAAATTGCAAGCGGAACCACAACGGCGCACAACAGCAGCCTTCTCCAAGCGCTCCTTAGAAACAACTTGCTTGCGAGCACTGTTGTGATCAGGAGTGCAAGGCTGGAACGGATTCCACTGCATTCCTCCGCCACGCGAATTGAAACGCCGGGCAGTCTGAAAACGAGATCCTGGCGGAGATACGGAACACCTGCGAGCCGGAAGAATATTCCTGCCGCATCCGCACTCTCCATCTGCAAAAAACGAATGACGTCAGAGAGTATTGGTTCCGGGATTGGAACGCTGAACAGCAGAAACAGCAGAGGAAATCGCGCGCGCCGAAATGCATGTGTCCCAAAGAACAGACCGAATGCCCCAAGCCACGTCAGTACAATTCCAAATACAAAAAGTGCGCCTTGATTTGTGGGCCGGAGGTGCCACACGTTGAGCCGAGCAGCAAAAACAAAGATCAATCCGGGTATAATCAGTGCGACACCCAAGAGCCATCCAAAAGAGACTTCTGAGAAGATCCTTTTTCTATCTTTATAGATGAAGAACAAAGTCACAAAGGGAATGATCAGTATTTGAGAGAAGCTATCATTTGCAAATACGAGTGTGAAAACCGCTTTTGTCAAATCCCAAGCCAAGACAAACGGCAGCAGCCAGAACACTAGGAGGCCGAGCACGCACAGGTGCGGCATTCGGTTACCGGTGTCGGCCACGCGATTCATTTCTAAGGGTTTGGTCAAGAAATGCACGGACAAGAACTCCGCTCCTCTCGGGAGGAGTACCTCAGCGGTCTCGCGCATCAAGCGATCATTATCCAAAACGACGTAATCGATTCGGGCACTTTCGATCTATGGTCCTTCAATTTCCCAGGTTGCGCCATTCCCATGCAGTCTCAGTTGGCTCCTGGCTCTCCAACCATAATCGACTTTTTTTGTTGAGGATGAAGATGAGCAAACTGCCCACTGCGTACATCAGGAAGAGTGACGGCGGGTGGCAGCGCGCTGCGAAGCCAATCGCACGGTACGTTAACTCGTGAGTGTCTCTCGCGCGTCCCTCATCGCGGGCCTGATACCGTTCCGGCTCGTCCATGAGCGTCACCGAGACACGTCTGGAGCTGTTAATAGCCATCCCGGACAGGTGGGGTATTCTTACAGCCCACCATAGGGGGTTCGAGGATGGTCAATTCGGCGTACGAACAGATTCAGGCAAGGAAGGTGAACGCTAGGCTGCGTATGCGCAGCGCGTCAGCTGCAATGTCAGTCAGACCTATCGCTTTTTCAGAGTGTCCCGGGCGTTCTTCTATACTTGGAAGAAACGCTATGAACAGAACGGGTTAGCAGGGCTTAGGGGTCAATCGCGAAGACCCCGCCGAATCCGATTCCGTGCTCCTCCCGAGGTCGTTGCCTTGGTCCTCAGGATTCGTGAGTAGCGCCGGTATGGAGCTGTGCGCATCAGTCTCTATCTCCAGCGTCATTACCATGCCTATGTCTCACCCACGACGATCTTTAAGATCTTCATCTTCCGCCGCCATCATGTGGGCCAAGTGTCATTGAAGAAGTATCGCCCAGGACCTAAGCCGATGGATGCTCCCCCTTCCCGTTCCAGGTCGATCGGTCCAGCTCGACGTGAAGTTTGTTCCCCGATTGGGAAGGGCTCGCCAACGCTTCTGTCAATTCACAGCGATCAACGAAGCTACACGCTTTCGCGTGCTACGCATCTATGAGCACAACAACATCAAGACAGCGATGGACTTCCTTAAGGAAGTCCGCGAACATTTTCCGTTTATCATCCAAGAAATTCAGACCGACAATGACTCTTCGTTTGGTCCACAGTTCACCTGGCACCTTTCCGATCTCAAAATCTCCCACCGGCACATACCACCCGGATGCCCACAGGCAAACGGCAAAGTCGAACGTAGCAACAAAACCGATTCGGAAGAGTTCTACAGAGGACGTTCATTCAAAAACAAAAGGGATCTCCGTCGAAAGATTAAACGCTGGGAAACCCAGTACAACGAAGGCCGCCCTCATCTCGCGCTGAAAGGCACACACCAGCAAAACGAGTCCATGAACTCGTTGGCCCATCCAATACCGCAAAGGATCCTGCTTGACTAACACACGTCATGTCAAGCCGGTACTCGGTCGATTTGGTACACTAGTTGATCACCATCAAGGGCCGCGTACGCCACGCGCGCCCTTTCGGCTTCCGGCCCCTCTATCTGCCAGCCGTCCGCGCAGGGCACCAGTTTCATCTCCGCCCTTTGCCTCCACCAACGGTTTACCTCCCCGGGGGTAGTTATCCAGACGCCCTTTTCTTCCTCCAAGCGGGATAGATAGCCGAGTAGGGCCTCATAGATGCAACGCTGTTGGGGTTTGACCATATAATCAGGGTGCACTATAAAACTGATGAGGCCGTGCCTGTCGATGATGATCTCCATCTGCCTCTTCCAGAGTTCGATGGAGTAGTCATCAAGAATGTGAAACAGCGTGTAGTCCTGGGTCATCGTGACGGGCAATTCCAAAATGTCGCCTAGGAAGTAGGGCATGACCGTGCAACAGCCGCCGCGCTGGGGGTCCAAGTGCGCCACGTTGGGAATAGACATGTCGTAAGAAAACTTCAGCGCGCCATACCACAACTGTTTTCGATACAAGGAGCCGGCCCGGAACCCATCGGCACCATATGTCCTGGCATACGAATTGATCTTGGCCACGCGCTCAAGGAACTGCTTGCGATCCCTGTAGAGGTGCCCGTCGTGATTCAAGTCGTGGACCACGACTTCGAATCCGCGATTGCGAATGGAGCTCAGGAACTCGGGAGTCACGCTGTAACGCTGTTCCGGAATTACCTGGAAAGATGCCTTGATTCCGAACGAATCATCGATATCCATCAAAGTCTTGCAGAAATTGCTGCCCAGCTCCGTTTCCACGTCATGCGTCACTATTGCGCAACTCGCGGCTCCTTGCGGCCAGAACCAGATGAAAGGGATCCGCTCCGCACCGCTCGCCTTCAGCGACAGCGAAAGCAACTGGGCGATAATATTGTCTACCGAACAATCCACCGGCCAGCGGGGAAATTTCAGTTTGTTCCACTTCCGGAAGTGAAATTTCTGAAGATACTTTCGCACGTGGACCGGAAGCAGCGGGCGAACGACGTAGTATATCCGGGCGAGCGCGGAGACTGGTTGTTCGTGCCGCCAATCCGCCACGTACGTTTCGCGACGAAGATTATCGATCACCTGCGAGGGGTCGAAAGGAAGATAGACGGTTCCGTTCTTGAATTCGACATCCTGCAAAGCATTCAGCTGCATGCCCGAAAGATACGCAGCAGGTTCTCGCCCGGCATAGCTCCCATAGCAAACTGCGCCTTCTCCAAATTGAAAGTATCCGCTGTCAGGACAAAAAGGGCCCTTTAGGGCGAAACGAACGTATTGTTCCGGACACCTATAATACTGAGACAGACAATCCCAGATACTTTGCTCGATCACACCAGTCTGCTTTCGTTGCCGGACGTTGTGTCCGATAGCTCCCGGGGCAGGCAATTAGCTTAGCAATTCACGAAATCGATGACCTAACTCGTCGAAGCAGAACATTTCCGCAGCTCCCCAGGGCAGTTCCCGCGGTGACCTGCCCCGCCCCAAAATTCGCACGGGTGACCATACGACGTTTGCCCGTTTAACTTCAGCGCTGGTGGATGGGCCGCCGTCGCCGGAGCTGTGGGAAAGTGGGAATCCCGCCGTTTCTGAGGGATTTCCAAGCGCTGGGGAAAAGTCTCGGTTCAGACTTTTCCACGGCGCGTCTTTTCCACAGCTCTCTTCCGTTCTCAGTACAGCCGCAAATTCCGCTGGTGTGCGATAGCCCAGACTGCTGTGTGGCCGCTCTTCGTTGTACTTCTTCCGCCAAGCCGCGATTTTCCGGCGCGCATCGAACAAGTTCTCGAACCAGCTGACTGCCGAACATTCTTCCCGCAACCGTCCGTGAAAACTCTCGACCCGCGCGTTCTGCGTAAGCTTCCCGGCTGAATGTGCACCAGATCGATCTTCCGCTCGATGCACCAGGCCAGGAAATGGCGACTGGTCAGTTCCGGCCCATTGTCGCAACGAATCGCCTCTGGCAGCACGCGCTCGACGATGACCTGGTCCAACACGTGCGTCACGCGGCGGCTGGCAAAGGAGGTATCCACTTCCTGCGCCAAACATTCTCGCGGGTAGGCTTCCACCACGCTCAGCATGCGGATCGCTCGGCCACAAGCCACCGCGTCGGGTGCGAAATCGAACGCAAATTCCTGATTGGCCGCCGTGCGTATCTGCAGCGGTTGTCCCGTTCGCACGCAGTGCTTGCGTTTCATCCGCTCTAGGCTGAGTCCGGCGACCCGATAGACGCGATACAGCCTCTTGTGATTCGTCCTCTCTCCGTCTCGCTGCAACAGCACGTGCAAGCGCCGGTAGCCGAAGCGGCTTCTCTCGCGCCAACTCCACCGGCCGGGTGCGCAACGGTTCATCCAAACACCTCGGCTGATAGCGGCGGTAGCTGGACACCGCCAGATCCAGCAGCCCGCGCGCGCCGCTCGCTGAAGGCATACTCTTCTCGCATCTGCCCGATCGCCGCCTTCCGAGCTACGAGCCCCAGCCTTTTTTTCGGATCACCGACTGCAAGGCCTCTTTGTCTAGACTCAGATCCGCGGCGAGTTTGCGCAGCCGCGTATTCTCCTCCCGCAGCCGCTTGGCCTCTTGGGCCTCGCTCACGTCCATTCCGCCGTACTTGACCTTCCAGGCATAGATCGTGTGCGTCGACACGCCCACTTCTCGCGCCACGTCCTCCGCCTTGCGTCCCGCTTCCACTTACTTCAGCGCGCTGATCCTCTGCGCCTCGGTGTGCCTGCTCCTCGACATGCTTCTCCCCCCGTACCGAAGTCTGAAATCATACTTAGCTTTGTGCGGATTCAGGGGAGCGGGTCAGCGGCAGGATCAACAAGCCGCTCGATGATAAAGCTAGAGACACGCAAACTGGAACACTACAGCGATGGGAAAACACCGGACCTGCTGATTAATTTCACTGTCGGCACCGAATAAGCGAATTGCTCTCTCTAGTACGAAAAGCCGTCACCATGTCAGGCGACATTCGCATCGCTTAGTCAGCTGGAATCATGGTCGTCGGCTGTACGGACGGCCGCGCCATCAGCGCTCGGAAAAGATCAATGTAGAGCGCCTTTTGGCCCATGACGTACAGAAGCATCGCACTGTATGCAACGAAAAGTGTGGCGCATCCCAATAAGAGTCTGGCAATGGGAGGAAACAATTGTCCGCAAAAGAATTGTAGGGCGAAAGTAGGCACTGCGGCTACAATTCCCGAGACAAAAGGCCGCTTGCTTGCCCCCACAACGTCTCCGAAGGAAATGGCTGTACCGTGGACAGCCCATATAGTCAGAGGGACAGTTAACAAAGTCATTGCGGCTGAAAAACCGAGTGCAACACCTTTAGACCCGTAAGGTAATCCCAAAACGTACCCCGCGGTTACGACCGGGACGTTGACCAGCCCGATTTTCAAGCAGCGTCCGACCATCCCCGTGGAGGCTAGTAGCCATCCTATGGGATTCTGGAGCGCGAAGATGAGAATGGACGGAGCCAGCAATTGGAGTATCGGAGCCGCGTCGCTCCACTTGGGGCCCAGAACAACCATAACCAGGTCGTGAGAAAAAAGAGCAATGATGACCGTGATCGGGATCGTGAGTGCTACGACCAATGAGTATCCCTTTAGGAAGTAACTCCTGAGCCTTCTCGGCTCATCCTGAACCCGTGACAGCGCCGCAAAGGCCACTTCACCAACTGCCGAATTCAGATTATCTGTCGGGATATTTATGATCTGATAGGATCTGCCGTACAAGCCAAGGGCTTCTGCTCCCCAATATCTACCCAAGAGTATCTTGTCAAGATTAAAGGCAAGATAAACGAGCAGGCTGTTCAAAGTCATTGCGCCGCCAAAGCGTAGCAAAGGACGAACCCCAGCTCCCCTTCGCGGGGCACCTGGAATCCACGAGGTTGCTACCCAGAAGCAAACGGTGGAGACCAGTGGAAGCGTGACTGACATCACTACCAGTGCCCAGTACCCGAAACCCGCAATGGCAACGCCGATTCCAAGTGCAGTACTCACGATCAGAGAAAGTACTTGTATTACCGCCATTGCGGTAAAACGCATTTGCCTCTGAAGAACCGCAGAGTGTTGTACCCCTGCGGCGTTGAACAGGAACCCAGTGGCCAAAACGATAGTCACCCAAAATAGACGGGGTTCGTGATAAAATTTAGAAATGAACGGCGCCAATGCTGACAGCACAAGCCCAAGAAACACACCAGCCGCGATGTTTATCCAGAATAACGTTGAGATCTGCTCGTCCGTCACAGCGGAGCGCTGAACGGTAGCCGTCGAAAGCCCGAAGTCTCTGAACTGATTTAGCACCCCTGTAAAGGCGGCGACCATGCCCACCAGCCCAAATTCTTTCGGGTCCAATAACCGGGCCAACACCATCAAAGCGCCGATGCGGAGAATGAAATAGATCGTTTGGCTGTTAACTCTTGCAAACCCCCCGCGGATTGTCCTTTCCCTGAGATCTTTCATTGTGAGCTCATCTGAGCTGCCCTGAACTTGATCTGGTCATTACGTCCCTGAGTTGGTTTGACCACGCTATTGTGGCGTATCAGTCGAAGAACAGCGGTTCGAGGGTGCTAGCGAAGCAGGCCAAGCAAGCCGGCAGTTCTCTTAGCCGTTCCGCAGGTTATCATCCTGAGAACGGGACTTGAAGATGACCGACTCCTGCTCATCCAGAGCCAGGCGAAGCTGTTCTGTCTTTTGCTCAATCATAAGGCTTAACACGTGCGCATTTTTCTCAAGATTACAGAATTGTTCAACGAGTTGGTTTACGTCTAAATTCTGGATGTCCTGGCAATACTTTGATAGTCCCATCTGGCTCATCAGAGAGGCAACCTTATCGTGGAATGAGATAGATATCACCGGCTTTCTTAACATCAGCGCAAGCAACACGTTGTGAAACCGCGTTGCGACAACGGCATCGGTGGCCGCAAGCTCTGACAACAATTCCTGCACAGAGGAAACTGGTTCATCGATGACTCGGTAGCGATCTACAGGCGACAAACTGGCTGTCAAGAGACGTCTAGTATATTCGAGGGCTGGCGGGTCGTATCGGACGTCACCGAAGAGTATTCTCACATCGTATTGTTTTGCGACTAGCCATACCGCGAAAGTAACCACCTTTCCCAGGTATATCTCATCAAGGGCGTAGTTGCGCTTATCGGGGCTAGGTTTTCCGGCGTAGCTCATGATGCCGATGGCTATCCTGCGTCTTGCGCCCTTGCCATGGTCACAGCGAACCATCTCGGGCATGGGCATGTTGAACACTAGATCGGGATAAACCGGGTCATTGTTTGCGGGAAATCCGATAGCAACGAGGTACTCCCTTGTCGAACTGTCTCGATAGGAACGGAAAGCTGCACGTGAAAGAGCGCTCTTGATGAACCGCCTGCTCAGGGGACGATCTATCGGTCCCGCGCCTACGCTCACATACAGCATCTTGCATCGGCGTATTGTCGCAACGACCGACCATTTGAATAGGGTATACGGATAGCCGAACGAGGTTTGGTAGGCGTCGGTTAAGAGGCCAGTTCCCGCCACGAAGAGTGCTTCGGTACTCGCCAAAGTCCGGAACGCCTTAAACCAATGTCTTATCTCCCGTGGTAGAAAAACGAAAACCGCCCTTGCCAACTTAAGTACCGGGTTTTTCAATTCGGGCCACGCCTGGGAATTGCCTGCGAACATTGGAAACGTGCGGATGTTATGCTGTGCCGCTGCGTTCTCCGGGACAGAACATATGCACTTGATTTCGGCATCCGGCAAATACTTGCGACATACGTGCAAGAACGCCTCAAGAGTGCATTCATTGCCCAGATTCTGCTGTCCGAACGCACCCAGAATGGCAATTCTCTTTGGCTTCTTGCCGATGTGACCCACGATGTCCTCGCTATCCTTTCTACGGTCGACGCGGAATAGTCTCACTGAGCAGAAGAGCTAGCTCAAGAGTGCTGTACAAGAAGAGCTATCGTGCGATGCGCTCTTGGGCGAAGAATTATCGTGAACTCCGCGGTAGCCTGATATAGATGCAGCCCTTGTGCCGACGTCGACGTAGTACTTCATCTCGTGCTAGAGAACCGACCGCCAGCCGATCGTCGTCGGCTTGGAGATGCTTTCGGCTTAACCGCGCAATCTAAGCCTCAATCCACCGGAGGACTCTTTAATTCCCGTTCGCTGCCGCGAAAGGGCTCATGCCAATCAGGCCAAAGCTGCTCTCGCACTGTTCCGTGAGCACTTCGCGCAGCCGTCCCGGGCCGGAAGCGAGGCAACTATTACAAACCGCATCCGACGTGGAACCCTCCGTACATTCCGGTCAAACCTGAGGAATCGGCACCTTGCCTCCCGACTGCGTGGAATTGATGTTCTCTCGAAGGCTTTTTTCACCTATCTGAAAAGCCGTGGCATAGCGAATGATCCAATTCTTGCGATTCTTGTCTAAAGGTTCCAGTCCCCAATAGCGCTTAGGCCAATCTCGTCTTAAGGAGTCGGCATCGTGAATCTCTTCCAACAATTCCGTAACGGGTTTCCATTTCTGGTCACTTGCTACCTTCGTGCGGACATCAAGGTCGATGCCCGACACGATGAGATGCCCTCCTGGCTTTACGAGGCGCACAATGCCACGCAGACACGTCTCGGCCTCTGGCGGCCTCATGTGACAAAGAAAATTGTTGGCTATTACAAGGTCTTGGGGTCCTACCAGCTCAGACATGCCCGGATCACAAACATCGCCGTGATGCCAGATGATGCCTTCGCTAATCCATGATTTGACCGTCACTGTGTCGGTGTCTTGATCAAACATCTGTTGCATTTCCGCCGCACTCATCCGCTGAAAAATTGGCTCATCCACCAATTCACGACATCCAAGCGAGTAAGTTCCCTTCTTGGCAATCTCCAAGACCTCTTCTGAAATGTCCACAGCATGGAGGACCACCTTCACCTCCGGCCGGACCATCCGGAGTGTAGCGAGGATAGAATAGACCTCCGCCCCGTTGCTGCACCCTAACACACCGATACTGGCGGGGGACTCGCTTTCAGCCTCATATGTCAGCCGACGAATCAGTTCGAGCTGAGGCCGATTTCGCAGAAAATAGGTCCCAAAGTATTGTCTGCGCCCCTCCCATCGGCGAACGACCGCATGCAGAAGACGACCGCATGAACGTACTGCGCTAAGTTCGGCTACCGAAGGCGGAACGCTATTCCATATCCAATTATTCAGACGCAGAAACGGTCCGACTGGGGACCTGCGTCTCATGGCAATTGCTCCACGATGGCCTTGCTTTCAGCGGCATCGATGGCAACATCGGCGAGACCTTTCAGATACCGCTGGCGCGTAACGATGCCCGGAGATAGCTCAATCCCAGCAGTCCTCAGTATCTTCTCCCACCGATAAGCCCAATCGTGACGAAGTAACGCTTGCGCAGCATTCCTCCGGCTTATGGCGCAGACTCGCTCCGGTTCCATGCGGAGGCTGGAAAGAACGGCCTCGGCATCGGACCCGTCAGGCTGAATTTCGATCACGACATCCGGCCAATCAAACATTTCTCGGAATGCGTCACAGTCTGCACGCTGTCCGATCATCACCGTGCCTGCCGCAGCACCCTCGAAGTACCGAAACCCGGCCTCGATTTGCCCTTGCGTTTCCTCGGGAACATTCATTTTTGCCGGCGCTACCACATAGTATCGGCTTCTCTTCGCTACGCTGGCATAGAGATCGCGGTGCTGCTGATAGTCGTACGGCTCCAAGTCGGCGACACCGGGAAACGTGTCATAAATGTAAAAGATCTCCTTGCGCAATGCCGCCTGAAGCAAAGCTTGGTGAACGCCGCTCCATCTTCGCCCGATGCTATAGACGTCAATGCTGCGGGTCGGCGGGTTCGGATACGGGCTGAATCGAATCGTATCGACCCCGCCTGGAAGCCAGTGGCAAGTCTTATCTAAAACACGAGACAGCTGCACGGCAGTCTCTTTGTATCCGACAAATACGTGATCGAATTGCTTCAGAACATGTAGCCAGTACTTAAATTGCGGTAAGTCCGCCACCCACAACTCATCCAGCCAGCACACAGTGGTTTTACAATGATCTTTCCAACCATCGATGGCATTGATGTACTGAAGATCCCAGTAGTTCTGGCAAACGACAATGAACAAATCGTACTCCCGATTGAGTGAGATCCTGCGGAGTCCGGGATTCTGGAAAATCAGCCTTCTTGTAACATCCCGGTACAGCAGTCTCTTCTGCCAACGCCGTTTGAACTCAAATCCCCAGCCCGGCTTGGGGCCGATCAGTTCGACATCATCCGTATCTAGAAGAACGTCCTGGGCCTCGTAAAGGGTACACTGGTAAGCTCTTCTTGAGATATTCCTAGAGCTCGGCATGCAAATGCGCCGCCTGTGCGCTGGTTTGGTGCTCCCGTTTTCTGGGTTCATATGCAGCACGCTCGTTTGACTAAATCAATTGGGAATTCGTGGCAAACGGAAGTGCAGGGCCGATGTCTAGTTGTCAAGTATCGACACATTGTTCCGATCGGGACCGGAACGACAGATGGGCGGAGCACCGCCGAGGCTAGCATGAGGGCGGTGCCAGTTGTAGTCATGGAGTCAGCACGGAAGGTGAGCCGCGCGTTCCTCCGAAGTACGGCAGGCGTAGGGCCACTCGCGCAGCGCCGTCGAAATGAAACCGAATCTTACGATCTGCTTCGCGCAACAGCAGCGCCCCGCCTTCGGTGCTCATCTGCCCGCAGTCAAACTGAGCCACTACTTGCCGTGAAAAATGCGCTTCAAACGGGAAGGTCGCCTGGTTACACTCTGTCATGGCAAAGGCCGCCTCTTCTGCTTCATCCACTGCGCCCGAACAACGCAGTTATGCTTGAGAAAGCGGCCTTTTTCGATCCCTTATTCATCCCTTTTGCCAATCCTGATGAGAAATCTTGGCTAGCCCATGTGTTTATACAGGAGTCTACTGCTGGCGGACAAAAGACTATCCGGAAGACGGCAGAATGCTTCGCGAAAGCTTTGTGATTCCCACGGCCGGGACTTCAATTTCCTCGCAGCGTTTGTGTATCGATAATATGTTCGCAATTCTCGCATTGTTCCGAGCCTGTCCTTGAAAACAACCAACCCGCGCTGGTCTAAATCGGAACGTCCCAAATCGATTTTTCCCACTCCTGCCGCCTTGCTCTCTTCAATAAGGCGCCAGAATAGAAACGGCATGCCACCCAGTGCATGAAACTGTTTATCCGAGCCACCATACTTGTAGACGACGCGGGAACGATGTCGAAGCGTGAGCATAGCCGCGATCGCAGTGCCATCTTTTTTCCGGGCGAGCCGGATCTCGACTTTGTCGCCCATACACTCGACCAGATTCTTGAACCAGGTCCGAGGATGCGGGAGCAGCCCATGACGCTTTCTGGTCATCAACAGGAGCCCGTAGAGCTCGTCAAGAAGCCGCGCTGACCGCCCGATTTCATAGTTTAGCCGTTCTCGCTCTGCTCTTTGGATTTTCCGCTGAAAGGAATTCTTGTGCAATCGCCCAAATAACACTGGCAAGGCAGGTTCCAGGTCGAGCTCATGAAACCAGTAGGATTGAGCCGGCTGAAGGTTTGAATCGCCGGTATTGAATTCCGACCGGGGGCGTATTTCAACGTACCGATAACGCTGACGATCACACTCGGCACAAAGCCAGTTTGCGAATTCACCGAATTCCGATGCATCGCTTAACAGCGGCTCGCAATGATCTGAAAACGGCAACGAGACCAGTCGCTTCCCGGTTAGCCAGCTTGAAACGCGGTAAAACACGATGCCGTTCCTAAGCGGACGCCCTGGCGACGTGGTCAAGACAAACGGGTCATAGCCAAACGTCTTCTTTGATGATTCCAACCAGGCGCGCTGATGGAATACAGATGCGCCGGAATGGCGCGCTGTGAGTTCTTCCCAACGACTGTCCGAGAGCGGATCTAGGATGTGAACGGTCACTGCCATCGCCGGCTTTACCAATCGAAGCAGTCGATAGGAGCCCGATCGATCCGACGTAACGTATGTGGCTAGCTTTCTGAGTTTCCGAAGATGGGAGAAGGAGGGTCTGTAACGCTTGTCGTGGAGAACCCGCCAAAGTTACGAGCCCCCGACGGACATGCTACCGCCGATCGCGTTACTCGCGTTCCATCTCCTTTGGTAGAAGCAATCAATCTACCAATCTCGAGCGTCGGATGGAGCCCTCTTTCCGGAAGTGTGTTGCTAAGTTATTGGCAATAGAAGGCTTAACCTGAACACGCACGAGATACGGATCGCCCTGCCCCGCCCTAATTTCTAGATTCGGGGATTGCTGTGAAAACTATTAGCACAATTCGGGAAGGTCTTTCCCCAAGGACGGAGGAGAAAATTTGCATTAGCGCAATTCGATTTTACTGGAACCCACCCAATACTCGCGGGCCCCTCGTTTTCGGGCATCCGCCAAATCTGCTGGCCGTCGTCCTCCAAGGCCTGTTCCGCAGTTCTTATGAATTCCTGCGCCGAGCCGGAGAGTTAGAGGCACGCTTGCTTTGTGCGCTGCGGAGATAGATCAATCAACAACGGCAGTGAGACCTGTCGGAGCAGCAGGCGCCACGCCCTGCTGTGATCCATAGCACGTATTTGCATCGAAGCCAAGCACGCTTCCTGTACCATCCGGCAGTCCACCCATGACGCTCAGGTAGCAATTCTCGGCCGGATTGACGTTTACGTGCCCCGCCCAGCTCGAAGCCGTATAACTTCCGCCAGCGCATTGACTCGATGTTGTCGCTTGATACCCGCTGTAAGTCCCGCTCGTGCATATCCCCGCATTACCCGATGAAACGTCTGGACCGATAGGCGGAAAGGGCATTGACCCCCACCAACTCGGTTTGGCCGGCAGATAAAGCGAGTTCGGCAACGCGCCCTGCCCCGCGCCAATGTCACCTTCGGATGGCACCGGGTTCCCGTTAATGTAGGACACGCCTGTCGTCGGAATCTCGGATGCGCTTCCGCAAGTCGTTGACCACCCGGTGTCCGACGAATTGCCGCACCAATGGGTTGCTGCCGTCGCCACGTCCCAGTTTCCCCAGCGCAGAGCCGTGGACTTTACCAGAACGTCGTTGTTTACTCCTCCCGACTGACAGTTATCGCCGGACTCCGACCAGCCAAAGTCATATATGCTCGTGAAGCAATTCGCCGCTCCGAACCCGGCGCTGGTGGACGTGGCGTAGGTTTGATACTGATTGTGGAATCCCGGCTCGCCTAGCACATTGCCAATGAAATTCCATCCCCTCTCCCACGAATTGATGATGACCGGGATCGTTTGATGGCCGTAGTTCCTTTGCCATCCGATTAGGTTGTTGCGGAACTCAGTCATGGTCGAGCCTGATCCCCAGCCGATGTCGGCAATGATCGTGTTGAAGCTGTTTCCTTCCCACAGCACGAAGGCGGTTCCGGCATTGTGGACGGCGTAGGGACCCTGCATATAGTTGTCACCGAGGCTTCCCGTGCTAAAATTGTAGCCCACCACGCTTCCCGATCCTTGGGAGTAGATGATCGGGTTATTCACCTGCTGGAAGATATTGTTTTCGATCAAATCGGCCGAAGATTCGTTCGGCAACACCGTGTAGCTTTCAGATTCGTGCGCTTGGGATTGGTAGAAGTAGCTGTCTCGGATCACCGTGCCAACATTGGAAACGTACTGAATGTGTTCGTACTTGGCGTTGATCGAACGAATGTTTCTTGCCCAGCAATGATAGCAAGCGTTGAAGGCCAGTCCGGTGAGCGTGGACGTGTCGTGGGTGTAATCCACGGTCATGTTTTCAACGCCATCGAGCGTGATGTACGGCATGTACCACGCGCCGGGACTCTGCCCGGAACGTATGTTGTTGAAATAGACTCCAGGAGAAATCGTTACCGTGTAAGGACCACTCCCGCTCCCGCTGATGCTCGTGATAATCGTGGCTTCCTGTTCGCTGTGAGTGACCGTTATGCCTCCGCCCAAACGGCCATTCGCATTACCGGCTCCGTAGAGTTCGCAACCCGTGGTCGTGCCGTCGCAGATGTAGACACCGCCGGTATCGGCTGTGTCATTCTGCTGATCGAGCATTAGGATCATTCCCGTTGTCGGATGCGTTGAGCCACAGCTAGTCAGCGTGATCGTGGTCGAACCCTGCGAGAGTCCGCCAGTCCAAGCGCATTGATTCGATCCCCCCGGCAGGACATCGCTGCTCTCGTTCGACTCCGAGTTTGAGGAATCAAAGCAGATGTCTGCCCCGCCGTAAGTTAGCTTGCATCCGCTTTTGGGACCGGTCATATACAGGTAAGTGCTATTCGGACCTGCTCCCCGCAGCACGACGTTGCTTTTATCAATACCGCCCATGCCTTTTACGTAATAGGTTCCAGCCGGAATGTTCACGACATTGTGGGTCGCGTCACATGATGCGACGGAATTGGCGATAGACGTGGCATTGGCCGTCGCATTTCCGCTCCCCGCCGTGAGCGATGGCTGTGTCGCACACGCCGTACTGTAGGACGGGATTGAAAATCCCACGCCAGACCAGTCAACCGCCCGCGATGGGTCGAGTATCCCGGACCAAGTCTGGCCGTAAGCCTGGTGGAACAGGGTAAACAGGATCAAGAGTCCCAGTGAAGACAGCCTTTGTCTCATGAGGTCTGCGCGTCTCCCTTAGTTTGCGTTCCATTGAACCTCCATTCGCAACTCGACGGAGATCCGGATCGCTTGTCCTTCCGAGAGACTAGCTCCAGGCCGGGAGCGAAACTACTGACCCTGCGACCAGATTGAGAGCAGGTGGGAAACCTGTACTGCATCACGACAAGCCGTATTGCACTCCTCTTTATATTTTGGCTCCCCCTCTTGGTCAGTATGACTGGACCAAGAATGGGGCGCAGGTCAAAAGTTGGATTCAGTCAGATTGACAACGATGGCCACGATCAAGAACGCAAATCGCGCTCGCTGGTGCAGGTTACCGGAGCTGCGTCGCAATTCGCTTGCCTCCAGCAACCAGCAGGGAAAACCAAGTAAAACGATTTGTCGTTCGGCTTCTAAGGACGGGGATTTCAACGATGATCATCAGCAATGTCGTGAACCAGAGCAGCGATGGGCGGGCGAAGTTGGATTCAGTCAGATTGACAACGATGGCCACGATCAAGAACGCAAATCGCGCTCGCTGAAGCAGGTTCATTTGGAGCTTTCTTATAATCCGGTTCCCGGCAGCAAGCAGCACGAAAAGCAAAATCATGAGACCGATTATTCCTCCGTCAATATATATGTCTAGATAACCATCATGCGCATTCGGCACGGGTGTCTGCATGACTTCGCTGATGGCGCGTCCGCCTTTTCCACCCCAAAAGTTCCAATATCCGGCACCGATCAGCGGGTTCACTGTTTTGAAGGTAATGTGTTTCCAGATATCGGCTCTCCCTGTAAATGTATCGTCACGTCCTATCGCTTCTAGTATGAACCCTAGGCTCGAACTGAACTGATGTGTTACCAATATGAGGAACGGAAGGGAAAGGGCCGTGAAAAATACAATCTTGCCGATCATCGGGGAAGTTGACGCTTTACTGCTGAGCAGCAGAGTCAGACCAATGAGGAAGCAAACCAAAGACGTTTTGCTTTGCGAGGTGCTTAGAAGCCACACGCCCATGAGCAGCAGTAGCACCCGATCAATTTGCATGCCGCTCCACGGCCATTTCGCAGTTGCGGTACGTGTTTCCAGATGGTCCCAGATCAAAATCAAGCTGAAGACCATGAGCATTTCGCCAAAAGCATTCTTATGTGTTGCTACGCCGGTAAACATAATACCGCCATTTTTGGCGTACGACCGACCGAATTGAGGGTAATACCTAATGAACAGAATCGAGAGTGGAAATAAAATACACGCGCATCTTACGTATACGGCTCGCACCGCCTCGGCCGGGTCTTCCTCGGAGAGTATCGCCGCGACGACAAAAACAGTTGTACCGAGATCCTTCACCACCCTGATCAGTGAGTCGGCGGGATACGCAGACCAGAGTGAACTGATAGCGAAATAGAGGTAGAACAGCGCGAGCGCAATGTTTGCGCCGAGCAATTTGGTCCACTTCACGCCACGCACTGACGCAATGATCCACGAACCTGCGATCATCACCGCGAAGAATACCTGGTCCAGCAGGTTCCCCGGCGCGTCATTGGTCAGGCCGCTATAGTCGGCGCGAACGACGCTGCGAGCATCAAGCCAACCCGATGGCGTCCTCGACGAGAAGACTAAGACTATGAGTATCGGCACCCACAGGGTCGCGCTCACGGACGTGCGGCGCTTGGAATCGCGCGCCAGAAGCCACAGGATGAAAAGCGCGCATAGAATGGATGCTACCAGTTCCATTTCGCGAACATGTTCCTTCGGCTAGCCCGGACCTTACAGCGCCAGTCAGGACCCAGATTTCGGGTGGATCTTTCGCTCCCGCGGTGGGATGGCGCCAAAGCACGATAGCGACGCAGTCCTCTGTGCAGGCATTCAATGGTCGATAGTCTTAGTTTGATGCCTGTCTCTGCTGCGCCATGGTAAAGCCGTCTTCGAAGTTGCGATGTAACCATTGGATACGGCAAATGTCCCACAGCATCTTGACCGAGTCAGTAAACAAATTCACCTTCGACCCAGGCTGTGCAATCCAATTGACAGGGACTTCGACTATCGACAGCGACAGCCGCCTAGCGATAAAAAGTACCTCGACGTCAAAAGCGAACCCTACTGTTTTCTGCCGCGAGAAGATTGCCAAGGCTGCCTCGCGACGGAACATTTTGAATCCGCATTGCGTGTCAGCGATGCCGCCGAAGGCGAATAGATTGACGAAGAATGCGAAACAGCGGCCGATGAGCCGTCGATGGAGTAGCGCTTTGACCTCAACCTCTCCTGGATGCTGCACGACCCGCGAACCAATCGCCACATCGTCTCCTCTCTCGAGGGCCTCAAGGAGTTTCGGAATCTCGCTCAGGGGCGTGGCTCCATCGGCATCCATGAACAGAACATAGCGGCCTTTGGCATTGAGTATGCCAAAACGCACGGCAGCGCCCTTGCCCATGTGCGGACAAGCGAGGGCCCGAATCCGTACGTCTCTCTCTTCGAATAGACGCGCCAGCGCTAAAGTCTGGTCCACACTGCCGTCATCGGATATGATGAGCTCGAAATCGAGTTTGCGCTTGGCGCACCAACCAATGGCCTCAAGCACCGTGCGAGGCAGTCGCGCCTGTTCGTTATACGCCGGAACGACGATTGACAACTGTAGCTCGCTTGGAGGTGGCGGCCTCAATTCGAGTGAGGAGGAGAGTTCGCTTAGAATCGAGCGTGTGTCCTTGATCACTGGTGAAGGCAGCGCCGTGGTCATATGGCGATCGGCCGCACCTTTGGGACGGACAAGCGGTATTCTATGAAAGCCGCCCAGTATGTAGAGGATCGAACCGGTGATCGCCGTGAATAAATACTGTGCCCCATGCTGCAGCAGGACCATCGCGAGCGCAGCAGGATATGCGGGTATCCCGGAGCTGACAAGGAAGACCGGTGCGGTCGCCTCGATTGATCCGATGCCACCCATCGTAAGGGGAACGAGGGAAGCGAAATTCACGACTACCATAAACAGGAGTGTGATCTTTACGGTCATGCCGTCCCATACGGCCAGTCCGACGCAATAATACGACCCAATCTCGATTGCCCAGACGAGAGCAGTGACCGCCATCGCCTCCAGCATGCGTGCCGGCGTTCGCAGAGGGAGAAAGCCATCGATAAACTGAGTCGCTTTCTCGCGTGCGTACGCTGTCACGTGTCCCGGAAACCTTCGGTTCACCCCTGCAATCACCGAACGTATCCGCTCATGCGAACCGATGCTCAAGACGAATCCCGACCCAAGAGCGGCAAACGCGAGCAAAATTAGAAGCAGCCCTTCCTGAAGCCGGCGATCAATCGGAACGAGGACGATACCGATAAGACCGAGTAGAGCCAGTATTAACCCGTCAAAAATGCGCTCCGCAGCAATCGACGCCAACGCCGTCGTCCTTCCGCGATCTTCACAAGTTTTCGACGCTGTGCAATGCGCCCGCAGGACTTCGCCCAACCGGGCCGGCAAGATGTTGTTGCCCATGAAACCAATCAGAATCAGGCGTAGAGAGTCCCAATAGCTGAGGCTGCGCTCCCAGATTCGCCAGCGCGCTGCTCGGACAAGATATCCGGAAACCATAAGCACCACGCCCAATAAGAGAAAATTCGGTCGTGACTGGAGGATGGACGCGATCGTCTGTCGCAGACCGCAGTGCGAGAGGACGACGTGAAGAAGGATTCCGCCGAAAACGATCGAAATGGCGGCCTTGGCGAAGCGCTTCATTGCACGTCCTTTTCGTTGTCGCTACAACTGGCCGAACCGCCCGCCCGTTGGTCGTGACGATCTCCTCGACCTGCGCCAAACATTGCAGACATAGATTCGCGACAGCTCTCAGCCAATGCTGTCGTTGGAGCCATGCTGGAATATCCTCTCAAAACCTACTTCTCAACACCAACATGCCGTGGGCGACATTTGTGTGAGTGATACCGCTAGACGGGGAAGCTCTTCCCGGCCAAGCGGATTCTTGGCCTAGCCTAGGAACATCGGCGTGAAATACTCCAAGCTATAGCGAAGGTCTTGCGGATAATTCAGATAAGCTACCGCCCTGCGGCCAGAGAATCGCCACCATGAACAGCTAAGTTGCGATCGTTTCGCCAAAGCCGCTGGCGCAGTCTAAGAACAGCACTTGCATTTCTATGTTACCCTGTCTACAAAACTTATTCAGTTATCCGCGCCCAGCAGAGTATCTGCCATACGCACAGTTCTCAGGCGCTGCCTGCCACTCATTGGAAAAAATCATTCCACCGAGGCGTATATTCAACAAACGCTTAAACAATGTGCCCGTCTGTGCCGCCCGAAAGGGATGCATGCCAGAATTGATAAGAAGGGGACCAGCGGCACACTGTATCTCGCCTGAGCGAGAACCGCGACATATACGCCGACCAAGCAGATCAGAAGGAGAGCCAGAGGAGCAAAGGCTCTGCCTTGGTGGTGCTTCATTGACAGCGCCACACCTATAACGGCGAGGACCAGGTAAGGAGTCTGGATCACCACGTTCATTATTGTCGCCGTCATGTTCTTGCCTCGGAACCATAGATTCAATAAGTTTGAGAATACGCACTTGACATATAGCAAAGGAGATCGCTCGTATTCCCGTACGACAGCTCTAAAGAGATAGTTCGAAAACTTCACTTCGTCGTTCGTCGAGTAGAAATCCTGATAGTAGGCGCCTTTAACTTCTTTGAAGGGATACCCAAGCTGTTTAGCGATGGTTTTCCGCTCTTGTGCACCAGCTCGATCCGCCAGGGCCCAACTTAAATCGCTCGACACATGGGTAACGTCATAGAGACCGGCGTGCGCGGATATCCCCAATACCGTCGCAGTGGGTATGAACTTCCCCGTGAGGAGATAGTTCCGAATAATCCAGGGAGAGAGAACCATGAACATCGCCATCACCATCAATGCGACCTTCCAGCAGACGGCGAGCCTCAAGTTCCGATCTTCAGTGAAGAGAAGGTACACAAGGAGAAAGAGCGGAAAGACCATGGGCGTGCTCTTGACTAAAACCGTGAGTCCGAGCGCAGCTCCACTCACTACGTACTTCCACCATCGCCTGTTTTCGACGGCTCTGTACACTGCCAGTAGAGATAAGGCGAGACAAAACGTGAATAATACTTCGGAGCCCCCGCGGCTTTCCGCAAGCAGGGTTCCCGGGTGAAAGAGGAATAGTAGAACCGGTAGGAAACTCAAGACAGTGCCGCTCAGCATTCTGCGTGCGATCCAAATCATCAGCCATCCCACTCCCAGAGCCAGTACCAAGTTTGCCAGCTTAACTGCCACAAAATTTTTCCCTACGAGAAGGAAAATTCCGGCCAGTAGCAGAGGATAGCCGGGCTCGCGCATAATCGTCGGGGCAGTATCGGGATACATCCGATATCCATTGCCGGACACCAAATTCGCTGCGATCTGATCGTATCCATCGGCGTATTCGTTTAGGTTATAAGAATAATGCAAACGACTGCTGACCTTAGGAATTACAAGAAAAATAATCGCCGCGTTGACGAGAATAATCATCGCCGTTAGACCGATCCATAGGGGCTTGTTCTGGACTCCAAGGATCATGTCAACCCTTTCTTTCTGTTTTGGCAGAGCGATCCATTTTCCTCTCTTCTCTTTCGTAAATTACTTTCAAGCGAGCGGTTTATTTCCATCGGCCGCTCACGTGGACTTGGACTGAGCAAAACCTCACATGAAACTTTCGGCCGCAGATTTCCGAGACAGGCAGTCTGTTATATCAGTTTGCGTTCACGAATAGACGGTGGATGAGTTCCAATGTCAACAACTGATGAATCGGCGAGGTGTAATTTCTATTTCCGGCCAGGTGGTCTCGTACCATTGCTTCGACTCCTTCACGGTTCAGGTACGGCCGCGACAGACTCCGCGCGTCGAGGAGCATCTCGCGAACGTATTCGGACAGAGCATCCCGGTACCATATGCGGAAATGATTAAATTTGTGCCTGCCAAGAAAAAGGCGCTCCAGATGCAACCAGGAAAGCTGGTGATCGACCCAAGCCACCGGTTGCGGCATCCCGTAATCGTACGCATACTCGGCTTTGAAGGTAAATTCAAGCATTCCTTGGCAGAGGGCGCTCCGCAGGCGCCCCGAAGTTCCGGCCAAGCCACGGTCTGTGCGAATCCTTGCCAGCCTGGAGTCGCCATCCGCAATCAAGCGGATACAATAACTGTCATCCGCAAAAACATTTCTTACCAGTTTGTCTGACCCGGGTGCACGGAACGCCGTACGGACGAGGTCATTATCAAGGTACGGGGAGCGCAGCGTAACCTGCGTCTGCTCTAGGCTGAGAAGCCCGTAGTGGTGCCAGGGAACCTGTCGGAACGCAATGAAAGAAACGGCGTGGCCCTCGAGGAGGCCAGCGAATTTTCGTTGCGCCGCGCGAACGTGCGGGAGCAGCTCTGGGCTAAAAAGCCCTGCCGTAGGTTCAGAAGCTTTGAGGGCAGGCAGACGCCGGAGAATCTCGCTGCCGTAATTGCCCGTCATCCGAACAGGAGCGATTTGAGCAGCCTGTGTGTTCGCATATAAGTCGGAGGAAACGTTAACCTTTGCGCATCCGTCAGTAAGGTACACCGTCCGCTCCGCATATCGCGCAAAATTCTTGAGAAAGTCCTCACCGATTGGAATCACTTGGTACGGTTGCTCGCATGCATGGGCAACTTTGCGTGACAATACGACGTCCTGAGAGTCGCGAAACGTTCCCCCGAACGAGTAGCACGGAAGGGCACCCGGGCGTGACTTTTGCCAGGCCATGATCATCCTCGTATCGAGCCCTCCGGTCAGCGACATACCAATCGGTTCGCGGCCATTGAAATAGCGCGGCAGGTTCTGCGAGAAAGTCTCTCGGAGCGCTTCGTAGTAGAGCTCGGGCTCCAACGGAACTTGGTTCTCCCATTCGCGAGGTTCGAAGTAGATGCTCTTGCGATCCAGCATTCCATTCCGATAGGTCCAAGCCGAAGCCGGTGGTAACAGATAGATGCCCCGGAACAGGGTCCTGTTCTCAAGAACGCAGCCGCATGAAACGAACTCTCCAAGCCCTTGGGCGTCAATCTGACGAAGTTCGGGACGCACCGCGAGGATCGCCTTAGCCTCCGCGGCAAAGTAAAAAGCTTCCTCACACTGGTAATAATAGATCCGGCCCAACCCATAGCGGTCGTTGAAGAGGGTCGCCGTTTCTTGAGCGAGATTGATCAGTAGCCCGTGAAAGCGGCCATTGAGATTGGATGGAAACGCGCGCTCTTCTTCGGCGAGGTGGACGAGATAGTCGGATGCTCCTAGCTTGATTTCGTGCCCGTGCCCTTTGAGCCGGCGTTCGGTGCCGGGTTCAGCGTACTCCTCGCCGGAGAAAAGGAGAACGATGTCTCCTCGTTCATTGCGGAGCGGCATGCTGTCGGAGAACGAATTCTTTCGAGCGGCCCATCCCGCGAAAACCCCGACGGACTCTTCCATCCATGTCCCCGTGGTGTAGAAAGTCTCGTGTCGAATGCTTCGAACCATCTGCAGCAATTGTGGCTCTGCCCATTCGTGGGGCATTTTGGTAATCAGTCCAACGATCCCTGGCATGGCTCTTCCCTACAGAAATTCTGTCACAGAAAATAGCTTCCAGTTCTAATCCGCAGCGCAAGGTCGCAAAGCTTGGCCGAAACAGTTGCAGGAAGAAGGTCAGCGAACCCGCGGTGCAGACCGAGGGGATAGGCATCCTGGCGGGCGAGAGTCAAACGAACACGGTAGCGTGGCGCATCAACCCGCTTCAAGGTGGCGTTGTCTTGATCAGTCCAACGATCCTGGCAACCTGCTCGGATTTTAAACAACCACGGCAGTTTTAGGATTATCTGGAATTTACAAATAGGCATTCGCAAGAGGTTTGGAGCCGGCGGGAGGAATTGAACGCTCCATCTGCCGAATACGATTCGGCCGCTCTAACATTGAGCTACACCGGCTTATCGAGTTTTCAGATCGTACCATTTGGTTCGAAGCCCTACACCCAGGGTAATTAGACGATTTGGCAGGATGCCCAGAAGCCCGCGATGAAGTCCCACTTTCATGCACAGCGCACCCCAATTCGTCAAAGAAATATAATATCGGGGCACCAATACCTCTTCAAATCCATTTCGAATCTTAAATTCCCTTAATGGACTCTCCCGTTTATTGCCGTAATTGAACATCCCATAAGTTAAGAAGGAAATACCTTTCTCATCGCAAAGCTCAACCGCTTTCGCGATCAATGCGTTTGCCGGTCTTTTGTCACTATGACTTGGTTTTGGAGTAAAATTCAGTATTGAAGCCACTTCTCCTCTGTAGACGATTTTGAGAAATCCGATCAATTCGTCGCCGACATATGCGCAAATGAAGTCGCTGCGGTCGAGGAATGACGAATAATCCTTTCGCAGCTGATCAAAAGACCTACCGAAATAGTAATTCCGCACTCCCTGCCGCACCGGTGAGTCATTGTTCACATCCCCGATCTGCGCAACCAGAGTTGCATCAAACTGTCTAACTCGAACTACTACGCCGCGCTTTCTTGATCTCCTCACGTTCTTGCGAGTCTCCTGCGCTAGTTTGTCCCACCAATCCTTGAAACTTGTGAGGCGAATCGCCGCAACGCTATCGAGCTCCATGGGGTACTTGAACTTGGGGGCGGTTACAGGCAATTTTTGCGCAAAACTGAAGAGATCCGCCCTCAGTCGCAGCGATCCTTCCTCCTTCAGCTTAATTACGCAAGCTTCGGGATCGTCTAGTTCTGTTTCGAGCCAAGCCTCGTCATGAATGACCGCTCTCTTTAGCCAGTTTCCTCTGACGACAATCATCTTCCCATTAACACTCAACGCCGGAACTTTGATCCATGTCCCCTTGACGCTGATTTCAATACAATTGTCTTCCATTGCTTGGAGTTTGGTCGGATCTGTCAAGGATATTGGCATCAATCGACGTCCTCAAGAGAAGGCAACATCGGCCGTTCTGTAGTCTGTCGCGTCCTTCGCGATCTGCGCGTTGATACTGTCGAATGGAGTCTCTCTTTGCAACCAATCATCGCTAAGTCGTCTCGATGACGGCTGCCGAGCGTATGCTGGCGAGCACGTGACTTCATGTAAGTCCCCAAGCTTCACTCATGGGAGCTTTGCCGGATGTCATACCTTGGAGGTCAACCGATTTCTCATCGCTGAAAGCTACCCTGTCAGCGGGCAAGGCTGGCTGTGGTAGCGGCCAGCGATTGCAATGTGAGCAGTTGCCAGCACGCCGGGCAAAAGCTGGCCTCCATAATTCGGCGGTCAGCAATATCCAATTCTTGCGCCGAGTACTACAACTCCCGCTCATTGCTCACTTGAAAGACCATGCGAGAGCGACGCTGGAAGCCAGGCTTTACATCTCCCTTTCGGTCATCAATCGAAGTCCCAGAAACGCTAGGAGTCGGGCGACGTGGTCACAAAGTCGAATTGCATAATCAACATACCGATGGCGGCCCGAAACCATAAGAAACGGCAGCGCCAAGGTATAGCATGGGACAGCGATTAGGGATTGTGCTGCACTCTTCAGCCGATTCACCTTATGCTTCGGAAAGTTGCTGCCACGCAACAGAGCGCGTTTCAGCAGATAATTGATCCTGCAGCGGGAGATTGGAACGACCTCGTAGACTACTGCTTCGCTGCACCAGACAAAGACGTTTCCTTTCTCAATCATCCGGCGGAAGAAGTCAACGTCCTCTCCGCCCGTGCCGAATGCGGGATCGAAGGGGGCCTGCAGGCCGTTCAAAATGGCTCTCCAGAAGAGCACATTTCCAGTGCGAGTTTCAGCCGAGTTCATCCGATACCCCGTTGTGTGCGCTGGCCGTTCGAAGAATCGACCCTTCTTTACCCACCTGGGCGGTTCCAACTCAAAATGGGGCGTTACCGGCCCCAGAACACCGTGGACTCCATACGAAACACAAGCCTTGTATGAATTGCAGAGCCAATCTCTTGCAGGGAATTCATCATCATCAATGAAGGCGACCAAGTCGCCGCGAGCGTTTTCCACGGCCTTGTTCCGCGCCAGGGCGATGTTCCGTCGGGGCTCCGAGTAGTAGCGAATGGAGATCGCGGAAGCAGACCCAAATTCGCTTACGACCAGTTCGGCGGATCGCATGCTGTCATTGTCGACTACCACGATCGAAAAAGTGAAGAGTCCGCAAGTTTCCTGGCCGTCCAGGTCTTCCAACAAGCGCTTGAGAAGCTTCGGGCGCTTATAGGTGCAAATGCAGACACTGATGTGGTTGGCTCTATCAGCTGAGTAGGGACCCATATCGGAGTTTGTGCTGTGCGTGCTCACTAAGTCAGCGGAGGAGAGATATCGAGATGATTGAAGGAGCACCCCCTATGCGTCGGGCGTTTCTTCGATTAGTACATTCCACTATCGCGAGACTCTAGCCGTGCGCCTCGTTCTGGACTGCCGACATATTGGAGTGAGCTAGCTTATGACGTTCCTGATCCACGATATCTCCGCCCTTCAGTAAACGAACGGCAACCGAATACGCCGCCGATTTCAGAGGACGCAACGAGCATTTCCAGATGTATCCCTGCGCCAGCCGCCCGCCGAATCGTGATTTGAACATCTTGAGCCCCTCTTGCTTTGACCCCTTTTCCGGATCAATTCGCACTCCCACAAAATCGTACCGCTGGACTCCGAGGGCGCGAAAGTGTCGGATTGCTTCCCAATGGAGGAGATTCATCGCTCCGGTGATCGGATTGGGTGATGTGCCTCCATACACATAGTGGGCGCTGTGCTTACTAAACGGCACTACCGCACAGCCTTGCAGTGTCCCCTGGCAATCGGCCACCATAATCTTTACGTGTTCCTCAAGGCTCAGAACATAGCGCTGAAAGGCATCAAAGCCCATAAAACCCATTTTCGACCGCTGGAAGGTAGCGCGTATCATCTCGTAGGCAGTGTTCAGATATTCCTTCCCAGTTCGAATCGCTACACCATTCTTGATCGCACTGCGCACGTTGTTCCTATGTTTTCGGTGGAGATTATTCCAGAGAGACTCCTCGGAGGGTCTCAAGTCCAAGATGTATGTGCCATAGGGCGCCACAACGGCAGCGTCCGGAAAGGTTCGAAAAATCGCATTGGTCGTCGCCGGGATGATAATGTCCATTCGAGCCGAACGGAAATACTCAACGGCGCTGTTTAGAAATGATTTTTCTTCCTCTATGCAGAGTTCCTCACGAAACGGAATAGTCTCGACCCTGAACCGTACCATTCGCAAGCCCGGCTTTCGAATAATCGTGTACGGCAGGGCGCACCGAAGCGTTCCACCCTCTGTGAAGCCGCCGAGCCAGCCATATTCGTCGCTAACGGCCTTCAGAAATGGCTCACACGAAAATATTGGAAGTCCGGGGTGCCAATCTATCTCAACTCGACTTGCTTTCAGGCGGAGCCCCTTCGGAGATTCATTCGTCGTCATCAGACTCAAGCTCAGTTCTGTTATCTCCAAGCGAATTTTGATCGTATCCCAAGCGCACCGGCCTACTATGGCTTTGCTTGTTCCGTCTTCCAGGGGGTTGAGCCGAATGCCCCATCGCAGTAGAAGCCTCGCCGACACCGGATACTGTCTTAACTCAGTGCCGCCGTGCTCCAGATTTGAATGTCCGCCCTTCCGGTGGGCAATCCAAACGAGTCAGAAAGCCACTAGCATCAAACAGCGCTGCGCATTGTGGAGCAGCTTGAATCACCGATGGATTCTTTGTGTGGGATTCTCTCAAGTTCGAAATTACCTGCCGCATGGCTTCTTCCGAGAATGGGTTAGACCGATAAACAGCCATGTCGCCATTCGGGAAGTGATATAAGGCGGCATCGAGTTTCACGACAACGACATTGGCTCTTCCCATCCGTTCGAGATTCTTTTCTTGCAATCTCTGCTAGTTCGTGTAGGAACTTCACGCTGATAACCTGCTTAAACCGCGGACTTGTCGCGACCGAAAGAGTCCGTCTCTTTCCACAGTCCAAGTCGACAAAAGTGACGCATGTGGATTCTCGCGCAGAACTCTTATAGCGTCTGCGCCTGTTCGTCCACAGTTTGATATGCCTTTCCAAAGTGCGCATTGGGTGAGTCAATTCTGAACTTCCATAACGGCACGGGTTTGCCGGTGTCGGTACCATATTCCATGTCAAAGCCATCCGTGGTGCGCCCCTCTGCAAAGCCCTCCGAGGCCTTGGCGCAGCGTAGTCCGGAGACCCGTCTCGTCTGACGGTTTTTTGCAACCAGGAGCTGAAAGTCCAAACAGCCATCCCTGCCGGCTCAGACGGTCGACGCAACACTTGCTTGCAGTCTATTCGCAGGAGTTTGGAATCCTAAGGTCTTTCTCGGGCGTTGATTCAAGCGCAGCGAAACCTGGTCGAGCTGCTCTTGAGAAAAGGTGGACAGGTCGGTTCCTCGAGGGAAGTATTATCATAGCAGCGGATTGGTGTTTTCGTTCGTGCCGCGCTGCCAGGGACTTTGTGGATAGCAGAAGTAGACTTGCACATCGGTAGCTACCGTAAACTCCTTGTGCTTGGCGATCTCCAGCCCGCGATCCCACATCAGCGAGCGTCGCAAGGTCGCCGGAAGTGTACCGACGTGTTTACTCAATGCCCCCACGACCACTGCGGTGTCTTTGCTCGGAACCTGGATCAGCAGGACAAAGCGCGAGTGACGTTCCACCAGGGTCGCCACGTAACTGTTCTTGGCGCCGCTCAGCAGATCGCCTTCCCAATGGTCCGGAATCGCTCGGTCTTCCGCTTCCGCGGGCCTTTCCCGAATCGAAATGGCATCTACAATCTATCCTCGTGACTGTCCGCTGGGGCTGACATGGCGCGAGCGGCGCATGCGCCGCTTCGAGCGCAGGTGGTCCATCAGCTCTTTTTTCAGTACTCCTCGCGCTTGAATGAACAGGCTCCGGTATATGGTCTCGCGGGACACGCGCACGCTCTGGTCATCGGGATACTGGGTCTTCAGCCATCCGGAAATCTGCTCCGGCGACCAGTCCAACACCAGTTTACTCGCAACGATGTTCCGCAACCTGTGGTTCTCGGCAAGAAGACACCGTTTCGCTCGCAACGCTGCTTTCCAGGCTTGACAGTCCGCCTCATGAGCACGATCGCCAGGACGGCCACCATGGCGGATGACCTCGCGGCTCACCGTCGAGGCCGCTCGATCCGGATGTCTGGCGATCTCACGGATCGACGAACCGCAAGCGATCCCGCGCGAGATGTCCTCTCGCTCAGCCAGCGCGAGCGCTAGGGGTGAGCGACGGAGGGTTGCGAGTGCAATCCTTCCGCGAGGCACCAACAAACAGCGAATGGAACTATGTGGCTTGCCATGGGCGCGCCCGATCTCATGCAACGATCGCCCGGACTTCCAACGACTCCATATCTCGGTTCTCTGGGTGAGAGACTGTCTCGATCGTTCGCCTTGGCTCCTAAGCACCATCCTTAAACAGCACCGCTATCAGATGGTGTTGCATCAACCTATCGAATGCACCCCCCTCTAGGGGCCCATGCGCGCTAGACGCCTCAAAAGGGTCAAAATCCGATGCTCTACCTCAGCAAGGGCTCCGAAGGATCTTGCAAGATAGTGTCTTCCTAAAGAATTCCCGCAGCCGGCGCATCTGTTCAACCTTGCGAAACCGAATGAAATCGGCCGAAACGACACGTTCCTCTTGCTTCGCCATCGCCCAAAAATATCCCAATAGATTGAGAATTCCGCCCAGGACGATCGGATGACGTTTCAACTGGTAGCAGGACCGGAAGACTTCCCATACAGGATCGCATCCATGCGTATAGTCCGTGCGCCCCCCATCGAAAGCAATCCCGAACGTATTGTGCTTTGCCGAACTCATCTTGCGGTGGTGTTCGTAATGTCTATCAAGGAAGGTCCTAGTCTGCCAGCCCTTCATTCGAGCAGTGACCACGGCGACTAAGTCAATACCACCGGTCTTGATCGGCACATATCCGCCGATCTCCTCGAAGCATTCCCTCCGGAACATCTGGATTTGTCCGGAGACATGCTCAATGCTAGTGAAGCGAAAATCGTATTGAAACGATCCTTCACGAAACGGCGTTCCCCCAACGCCAAGGCGGGGATTCTCGGCGAACTTTCGCAGGAGAAAGTCAAAATACTCCGCTTCGAAGGAAACGTCCGTGTCGAGGTTAGCGATCACGTCGTAGTTGAGACTCTTGACACGCTCGTACCCGGCGTTGAAGGCGTAAACCTTCCCCGCGAAATTTCGCTCCTTGCGCTGGGGCATTCGCACCAACTCGATCCAATGATAATCGGCCGTGTATTTGCCGACGATCTCATCGGTGCCGTCGGTTGAACCATCGCTGACGATGACCCACTTAAGCGGAAGAAACGTCTGCACGATCACTGATTGGATGGTTCTCTCGATAAACGCGGCTTCATTCCGCGCGGGTGAGATTAGGACGTAACTGGGCAGGGGTTCTTGCACGGTTTAGTTTACTACATGCTGACTTCGAGCTTCATGTGATGGAGCGCCGCCGGGCGCACGTTTGGTTGCGCGGCGAAACCTCAGCGCGCCTGAAAACAGCTCGCGCAGGACGCGATTCGTCTCGATGCAATTGTCTCGAAATTCGCTGAGAGACCGGCGAACGAGAACCTTTGCGGAGTAGATCGGTGTTGGCCTCCACAAAAGGCCGTTCGCGCGCTGGTGTCGCTCGCCCGAAATTATAATCTCCGCCGCTTGGCCCGGATTCAATCGGACGCGGATCTTCAAGTCACCGCCATCTTGTTCTTTGGCGCAGAGATGGCCATTTACTCGAACGACAAGATCAGATGCGCCAGCAGCGCCCGGCCGCATCAAGAGATAGGATTGAGTACGAGCCCCGTGATTCGCCAAACGAAAACGATCGGCATAAAAGCGTATCCAGATATCGCCCCCCGGCGACAGCTTCTGCAAATAGGCGGACGAGCAGATAGCAGCCAGATTGCGCCACTCGAGCCGGTCATCGAGCGCATTCAATTGCGCCACAAACCTTTCCAGTTCTTCGTAGCCATTCCGAAAATAGCCGTGATGCTCCACTATCAAGGCCGGCTTTCCCAAAAACAGGTCGAGCGCGAATTCTGCGGGATCCCGGGGGTAGTGGCGCACAAACAGGGGCACGCCGCCGAACGCAGTCACGGCAACGTCCAAGAGGTCGCGAAGCTTTAAAGCATTGGACATATTCGCCGGCAAGAGTTGGGTGTTGACAGCGGCGACGTATCCACAACTCTGCAAGGCGTGAAGCGCATCGGCGGAAAACAAGCCCTGCGGAAACACCATGACTTCGTCAAACGGAACGCCCAAACGTTCGGCCTGAATCTTCATCCGATCAATTGCCAACCGGCCTTTGCTCTGAAGGAGATCGGAATCCGTGGCGGCGAATTCTGCGCCGGTGTGATCGCACCCGTGAATACACAGAGAAAGCGAGGCTTGTTTAGCGGAAAAAAAGCGAGCGACTTGTTCGCATGATCTGCGGTAGTTCCACGGGATGAACGCGATGCTGGCGGAGAACTTCTGCTGGCTCATGACGTCAAGAAGCCGCGCATATTCCAAAAAGCCGTACCGGCGCTTTAGCGGAGGATCATCGATAATGAAGCATGCCTGCGAAGATTCGCGGTGCCAGAGGCGATCTCCTAGCACTGCTCGAAGGAAGATCATCAACGGAATCAGCCTTGAAAACCAGAGCAGCAAGCCCGCCTCGCCCGGAACCATTTCATCGAGATTAGCCAGATCGCTACACGCGCTGAAAAACAGACTCGTCTTCTCGTGCTCGATGCGAACGAAAAATGGGCGGCCCGCCGCACGCACAAGCACGTGTTGTCCGTCGCGCACCACGCCATCGATAAAACTGGCGTCTCTTGAGGCGTCGAAGCCGCGAATCGAAAGCCCCGAGAACTGCTCACACCATTCACGATGGCCGGCCGTCACTTCGAACATTGCATCCTCATTAGGGTGCGCTTCTACTCTAAGCAAACCCTGTGCTGACAAGCTCTGAAGGATCGCAGAATGGCGGTCCGACGCCTCGAACCCGTATACGAAGGTGTGTGGCGCAACTCCAATCAGCGTGCGAAGCTCTTCAATTCCGCGAGGCGCCGTGGCGATCTGAGCAAGCGTGTTGGCGTGAACGATCAGCGCGGCACAGCCCGAGACTAAATCACGAATGGTGTCGAAGTCCTGTTCGCCGGTCAGGGAGACTACTGCGGCATCGGCTCCCATGAATTCCGCAACTTTCCGCGCGTTGATTTCGGAAAACGAAGGGGCCTGACGGCAAAGAACGATAACGCTATTGATATCGGAGGGCATCTTAAGCTGGAAGAGTAAACATTCGAACGCTGGCCGACAAATCCGATGTTTTTTCGCCGGTGTTCTCTATCTTTGTATGCGTGACGAACCACCCTTGGCGAAGGATTGTACCTGCTCGAGCGTTGCCATGGTCGTGTCTCCTGGGAATGTCGTCAGGAGTGCACCATGTGCCCAACCAAGCTTAACGGATTCCTCGAGCGTTTTGCCACCCAGCAGTCCGCAAAAGAAGCCAGAGGCAAAGCCGTCGCCACCGCCGACGCGATCTAAGATATCAAGCTCGCACTCTGGGGCAGCGTACGTCCTGCCGTTCGCCCAGGCTACTGCGCTCCACCTGTGGCGGTTAGCAGTATGGACTTCGCGAAGGGTAGTTGCCACAACCTTGATCTGTGGATATTTCTCAACCACGCGATTGATCATTCCTAAAAACGCTCCCGGGTCGAGCTTGGAGTCTGTGGCCACTTCGGGACCTGGGATCCCCAAACCCTTTTGTAAATCCTCCTCATTGCCCACAAGAACATCGACATATTTGACGATGCGGCCCAGGGCCTCACGCGCATGCGCGGCGCCGCCAGAAATGTTCCAGAGTTTCTCGCGGTAATTCAGATCGAAGGAGACCACACTGCCGGCCGCGTTCGCCGCTTGCATGGCCTCGATAACCAAGTCGGCTGTGGTTGGGGAAAGCGCTGCAAATATCCCGCCACTGTGGAACCACCGCACTCCGTCGCGGAAAATAGCGCTCCAGTCGAAATCACCTGGCTTCAGACGCGCCGCTGCTTCGTTTGCGCGATTGTAAAATACCACCGGGGCGCGAACGCCAAAGCCGCAATCACTATAGACCGTTGCCATATTTGGGCCAGTGACGCCATCATGCGAGAACCGCTTGTAAATTGGCTGGACACCCATCGCTCGGACGCGCTCGGCGATCAAATCCCCGATGGGATAATCCACCATCGCGCTGGCAATTCCGACCTTCAACCGGAAACAGTCCGCCAAGTTCGCCGCTACATTGAATTCGCCTCCACTAACGTGAATCTGACACCCATGAGCCTTTCGGAAAGGCACAGTGCCGGGATCCAGGCGGTGTACCAAGCCGCCAAGGGCCAAGAAGTCCAGTGCGCCTTCTGAAGGTATATGTAAGAATTCAGCCACTCTGTTGTATCCGATTCAGCTCATACTGGCCATCGTCAATGAGCCGGAGATGCCGCAAGAAGTCTTCGTAAGTGCGTCCCTCACCGACGAGTGGAACTCCACAAATTGCAACCGGCCGGGCAGGGTTACCCTGCACCATAGTTCGCGACGGGACCGACTTGTTGACTACGCTCCCCGCAGTGATAACTGCTCCCTCGCCAACGGTCACATTCGGAAGAATGGTGACGTTAGGCCCGATGTAAACGTTGTCGCAGATGCGTACGGTGGGTTCACTTGCGGTCTTGTTTCGATCGATGCTGTCGGAAAAATGGCCGATGATCACGTTCCGAATTCCGATCGCGACGTTATCGCCTATCCACACGAGCTCCGGACGTGCGGTTTCAATAATGGCTGAAGTCCCGATGGCTACCTTCTTGCCAATCCGGACGCCCCTTAGCCGGTGCAGCCAGACCCGTGAACTGGTAATTCCGGGCGCATAAAGAGCGAGCACCTGCAGGATTCGGTTCACTAGCCCGCGGAACATCCTCTCCCCTTTGGGTCCTCCTTGGCCTTCGCGAACACCACCTGCGAGTCCGACTCTCGATTCCAGTTTGGTTTGATCGATAAGTACCGCCAAGTCTGCGATTCGCGGTGCTCTGACCAATGCGGAGTATCCCAACTCAACGCCGCAGTGTATTCCGACCAGATGGAGCATTTCTGCTGCCTGAAGCGAATCTCCACCGAGTTCAAAAAAATCGTCGGTGACCCCCAGTTCCGTGTACCCCAAGATATCTTTCCAGATTCTGATCAAAGCGTCTTCGAACGGCGTCTTCGCTGCCACCAGCGCGTTGTCGAGAACGGGCCGACTGTCGTCGGGCTTCGGGAGGGAATTTTTATCAATTTTACCAGAGGGCGTCATCGGAAAGTCACGCATTCGCACAAATGCATGAGGAATCATGTAATCGGGCAATTTGTCTGCGAGTTTGAGTCGCAGTTCAGTGACGCTCATATCCTTAGCTTGGTCACTGATATAGTAGGCTACCAACTTCAGCTCGTCTCTTTGATCCGCGCGGGCCATCACGACAACGTCGCGGATGTCAGGAAGTTTCTTGAAGGCAAATTCCACCTCGGGCAATTCGATCCGGTAGCCGCGGACCTTTACCTGGAAATCCTTACGTCCCAGATGAATTAAACAACCGTCTTCCAGTCTCTTGCCAAGGTCACCTGTAAGGTAAATTCGCTTAGCAGTTCCATTGGGGTCGCGTATGAACATCTTGTCGGTTAACTCACGGTTCTTCCAATAGCCGAGCGACATGTATTCGCTGCGGATTGCAATCTCGCCCTCCGCAACCTCATTCCGCTGCTCATCCAACAGGAGTATCTCTCGATCTTCTGATACGGAAAATCCTGCTGGGACATTACTGCCCTCGAAGATGGACTCCTTGTTTGCGAAGAATAGGCCGTAGTTGTAGGACTCGCTGGTGCCCATTTGGTTGACCAAGAGGCAGCTATCAGCGAAGTGGCGTCGATAGAGATCAAATTCCCGGCGCGTGAGAGGTTCGCTGGCCATTATCAGGAGCCGAGGACTCAGAAATCTTTCTTCCTCACCGAGGGTTTCCATCAATCGCCGGAACGGCGCAGGAATCCATTGAATACTTGTGACCTCTTCCTGCATGAGCCATTTGGCAAGCCCGGAGATCCCGCGGACCTTGACGTCCCAGGGATAGACCGACCCTCCGTTCAAGAGCGGGCAATAGATATCGACCACCGATGCTGCAAAACTTGTCGAGTGCAACTGCGTCATTCTATCTTGTGCCGAGATGTGCAGATTGTTGATGAGACACATTGTTGTATGCAGCAGATTGCGATGACCAAAAGCAATACCCTTGGGCTTTCCGGTCGAACCTGAAGTGAACAGAATGTACGCCATAGACCCCGGATCGACTTCACAACCCGGGTTGTCGGAGCGGGTTTTCAGGTCGATGTCATCGATCATCAGCATCGGCAGTGCGCCGCCGGAGATGTCTCGCGCTATACCATGGTGAGCGTAGTCGGTGAGTATCAGCTTCGATTCGGAGCTGTTCAACATAAAAGTCGTTCGTTCCTTCGGAAAGAGCGGATCAAGTGGCACGTACGATTTCCGGGCTTTTAGGATCCCCAATAGAGCGATGATGGCATAAGCATCATTTTGAAGAACGAATGCAACTTGGCCGGTTCCCCGCCCGGCTTTCTTCAAAATCGTGTGTGCGACGTTGTTGGCCGCATGATTGAGCTCGGTATAAGTCAAGGTTCGCTCAGCATCCCTGACGGCAACACGGTGGGCGTGTTTTGCGACTTGTCCCTCAAACCGCTGATGGATCCCCTGAAGGATCTCCGAATTCTCGAAACGATCAAATTCGTTGAGGGGCCTCAGTTGTGCGATTGACGGGAGCATTTCAAATACCTCTCGCGACAGGTACTTTTGACAGCATCCCGGCGTTCTGGTCAGCGTTACACCAGCCCCAAGTCGTCAAATGCCATACGTGTCCCGTTTTTGCCGAATAGTCATAACCCTTCAAAATCTCTTCGACGCGAGTACATGTCCTGGCGCCGTGGCGGAGATGATACGACGCGATCGCCAAAAAAGGGCGCTGTGATCTAAGTGTAGATTGCATCCCGGACAATGCCTCAATCTCCGCGCCCTCGATGTCCATTTTAATGAAATCTACTTGCTTGACATCTAAACTATCCAGAATTTCGTCAAGAGTACGGAGACTTACGATATCCGTTTTCCCCGTGCCATCACTCTCACTTAACACGCTAAAACCGGAGTCATTTCTGAGTGGCACTGTAAGCTCCGACCTACAGTTGAATAGAGCTGAGTTTACAATGGTTACATTGTTTAGGCCGAGGCGCTTCAGGCGATTCTTCAGGCGGTCGCACATGATCTTTTGAGGTTCTATTGCCAGTACCTTTCCTCGAGTTCCAACCAAACGCGCTGCAATGACAGTGAAATGGCCCGTCCAAACCCCGGCATCAACAACGACTTCTCCGCTGCGGGGAGTTTTCAGCTTGAAATAGCCATCGAGTTCTTTCCATAGAAAACGGATAAACGAAACTGGCATATAACGAAAAAACAAATCTACAGAGAGAGACCTTAGCCCTGCGGGTAGGTAATCCTTGACCGCCGCACCCCATTCACCAATCTCGAAGTGCCGTGGCCGCACTGTACACTTCTCCATCGATTTGCCTCTTCTCACTGTGTGGTCCATCGACCCGATGACCTTACGACCCAGATCGACACAAATCCCCAAATTCCTGGGGAGAATTCTCCCGCGCTGCAGTCACGGGTTCCTCCACAGATGGCCGCAGCGGGCCAGCATTTCGTCGGCTAGAGCAGGTCCCCACGTTCCCGCCGCATATTCCGGAAGTTCGGATCGGATTTCCCGCCACGCGTCTTGAATGGGTTCGAGCACACTCCAGCCCGCCTCGACCATATCTTGGCGCGTGTAGAGGCTCGAGTCGCCTCCGATCGCGTCTAACAGCAAGTTTTCGTAGGCCGAAGGCGAACGTTCACCGAATCCCAACGCGTAATGAAAATCCATCGAGACAGGTCGCAGCATCATTCCGGGCCCCGGACGCTTTGAAAGGAACTTGAGCGCTATGCTCTCCTCCGGCTGGACGCGAAAGATGAGCTGATTGGATACGGTGTCGCCATCAAGAAGGGACAGCGATGTGCGGTTGAACTGGACGGCAATCTCGGTGACGCGCTTTGGCATACGCTTGCCTGTGCGTAGATAGAACGGTACGCCCGCCCACCGCCGATTCTCAATGAACAACGTGAGCGCCGCGAAGGTCTCAGTTCGCGTTTCCGGACTAACATCCAGCTCTTGGCAAAATCCGGGTACGTCCTCATTGCCGATCCGCCCCGGCCCGTACCGACCCCGTACCACCTGCCATTGGATTTCTTCGGGTCTCATTGGTCTGATAGATCGCAGCACCTTGGCCTTCTCGTCGTGTACCGACGTCGCGTGAAAGCCGTTGCGGGGGCGCTCCATGGCGATAGTCGCAAGGATCTGTAGTAAGTGATTTTGGACCATGTCCACAAGTGCCCCGGTTTCCAGATAATAGCCTCCGCGACCCTCCAAGCCGACTGATTCCGCCGCCGTGATCTGCACGTGGTTTATGTAGCGCCTGTTCCAAAGAGGTTCGAAGATTTCATTGCCAAAGCGAAAGGCCAGAATGTTTTGCAAAACCTCTTTGCCGAGGTAGTGATCCATGCGATAGATTTCGGACTCCTTGAAGACCTGGTGTAGTTGATCGTTCAACTCGCGAGCACTCGCAACATCGAACCCGAAAGGCTTCTCGACGATCAGTCGCCGCCACCCGCCGTCCCGGCCGCACCCAACCGCGCCGAGGCTCTGCGCTGCCGTTACGTACTTGCTCGGCTGGACGGAGAGATAGAAGATGACACCGTCTCCCGTGTGGCGCGCGGCTTGGATCTCCGCGAGTCTGTTTTCCAGATTCTGGAAGAGCTGCGCGCTCTCGATATCCCCGGTTACATAAAACAGGCCTTTCGCAAATGCTCTCCAGACATATTCATCGAACTTCGTATCTGCCGAGAACTGTTTCACCGCATCCAGCATCTTCGCGCGAAACTGTTCGTCGGAAAGTGGAGTACGCGAAGTCCCGATCATGGCGAAGCCGTCTGCAAGCCGGCGGTCGTAAGCCAACCGGTACAACGCGGGCATCAACTTCCGCTTCATCAGGTCCCCGGTCGCACCGAAAATGACTGCCGTGCACGCTGGCAATCCCCGCTCGGACTGCGGCAAATCCTGGAACGGCTTTTCCAGGCACATGATGTCAGACTCATTCTGTCGGCCAACATCGAGTCGCGCGGCGCGCCGGGCAGTCTGGATTCTCGCCCCGAGATGGGCCCTCGGCGTCAACCGAATTATCGAATTGCCCTTATCAACCATGCCTTTGCTCTGCGTGGCCAAGACTTTTTAAGCCGCTGCGGTCCCTGCGGCCCCTTTCTGAGACCAGCAAGTTCGTTACAGCGAGAAATAATTGGGATTGCGGCCATCGCAGGAACGGGACAGAGTGCCTGACTCCGCCTCGATAGACACGCGTCACCCAGTATCCGGCTGAGAGTTGATAACGCTGTAGCAACCGCGTCGATAACGACCTTGCCAGGGAAAACGCGCCTGGACAATCATGTCTTAACAACGCTCCCAGAGTAATCGCCTCGGCGACGTTATACATTTCCAGGCGAACGATCTCGAGACGCGGAGCTATCGCGTAGGTTTTCGGATTGTCCTCTGCGTCAAACATTGATCGGCGATACCAAGCATAGCCACGCGCGATCGTTTCCCGCACTTCGGCGCTCTTCAGCTGGCGATTGATCTTGCAAAGATTCTTGAGTACAAAGCAGGTATGGAAGTGATCGATGAAGGCTTCGGCCGGATCACCGATTGCATACAGCCACGAGCCGTCGGCCTCCTGGCTTTCCAGGATGAATCGCAAATTCTTCCATCCCTTTGCTTGATAAGCTTCGTTACTAAACCGCTGGGCTGCGTCAAAGAGCAGAAAGGCTCGATACGCGCTCGCGTTGACAACCTTGCCGCGATCGTACGGCGTATAGCTGGAAGCTGCCGATTCGGGCCCTGTCGGTGTGTCGTTCAAATCCTCGGATACAAACGCCATGACGGAACGGGCCAGTTCGAGGTAATGATGCTCCCCAGTGAGGTCGAACAGTCTGATGAAGACCTCGTAACAATAAGGCGTCGCCGTGATGTGTGGTGTGCCCTTCGGCATCAGGCCGTTGACGTTCTGCCAGTCGAACGGATATCCCCAGCAAGGGCCGCTATAGCCCGGCACGCTCTCCTTCAAAAGGTCGTCGGCAAGTTTCCTGGCCTTTGACAACCAAGAGCCCTGGAAGGGGGTGGACTGCGCCTGGGTCGCACCTGTTTCGCCCTCCGACCGCTCGTTTTCGCAAACCTCGTGGAGATTCAGAAAAGCCAGCGCGAGTTGCGCATCGGCCGTAGCGTAGCGATCCTTCTTAACAAAGAATTGCCGCAAGCGCGGACACGCAATTTCCATCAGCACAAGTGGTGCCGTCAGGAAAACGCCGGCGAAATGCTTATCATAATAGAGTCTCCGCGCCCACTTTCCGTATCGAGTGCCCCAGACATCGTAAGGGTCGTAGGTTGCATAACCGGTGTTATCCAGCCAGGCCGCGAACTTCCCGATCATCGTCCAAAGATCGTTCGTCGTGGTCACGGCGGGAGCGTGGGCAAACGAGTTCACCGGGCTGTGACCTCTGGTGTAAACCCGGTCACTGGCAAGTGCCCGGGACTCGGCCTTTGCCGGCTGCGCTCGTTGGTTTTCCGATTTGGATCGCATCGGTCTATGTTGGTCCGAACAGTTTCGAATCGCTTGTGGTTTGCACTCGCGATTGGACGTCACTCCGGATCGATCAATGTTCAACTTGTTCGAAGCAAGTGACTGACGGAAGCATCCCGACGGGTGTTTGCGCGCGACCTATCTATTGTCGGCTGCATATCAAGCTTTGCTCTTTGTGTTCCTGCAGGTTCGAGTAAACCGCCTCAAACGTGGTGACGGAGATTCCCATCACATCCAAAAAGGAAAGAAAGGCTTCCAGGGTTTGAGGGTCGACGAAATCTTTTGTGTGCCCGATGGAGACAACAGGTCGGTATAGATCAGGCTGCACCTGGTCCTCCTCAATAATCTTTTGCATCATGGAGGTCAGCTCCTCGAGTGACATCCGGCAAAAATCCAGTTTGAGTGGATATCGAAAACGCATGAAGTCGCGCGCGCGATTCAGTTTCTGCCGGACGCCGTGACCTTTCTTTCCAAAACTGTTCCCGAAACTCATCCGTTTGGCGGTTGGCATTTTCCAGAAGGGAACCATTTCCGCGTAAATGGGCACCTCAATCCACGAGCCGTTCGAATCCGGCTGGTTCACGTCGGATTCGAAAGGCCAGTAAAAGCCATTCTTCATGGCCGACCTGTAGTCCAAGTCATAGTGGTGTTGCAGTCCGCCTTTGAATACGGAGGAATCGATCCGAATGCCCTTCTCCGCCAAAACACTCGCGGCTGTTTCGGTCGGCTGAAACAACCAGTTGCCTGCGCGAAACGACAAAGGGACAAAATGCGCCATACCGGCGGCATGCTGCAGGTAATCGAGAGAACGTTCCACGATCTGAGTGATTCTCGTTCGCGACAGAGTGCAAAGGTTGTATTCGCTGAAGTCGAGTAGCCAGCGCCCGTCCTCATACCGCGCGTTGAACCATTGTGGATGTAGGTGGAGCGCGATTTCGAAGCCATGGCGCCGAAAATCCTTGATTTGCTGCTTGACGAGATCAATCGCTGGATCGGTCCCGCACGATTCGATTTTTTCGAATTCTGCAACCTCGACGAACGCGACCATCGGCGCGCGCCACTTGTTAAAAATGTTGCGGATCCACTCACCGGGTTCATACACCAAATCCTTAAGCGAGCCGGTTCCGTTCCCGTATATTTCGTAATCCAGCGTGAAGATGCAATCGATCACGAACCGTACTCCTCAGTCAGCTCTTTTGGCACAATGGGCAGCCTCAGCAGCGGGAGCTACACCCTTCCCGCAGGAGATTCACGTCCCACGGTCGTCGTGTCGGAGGGGCGTGGCCTCTCCGTCACGGGGCACTTGCAGCCCGCGGCTTCCGCGATCAACCTCAAGTAGAGCTGGCTCATTAGTTCCCAGCGCAGCGGCTGGTACTCCGCCTTCGCTTTTGCCGCGAGCCGATCCCGCAGCGCTCGGTTCCTGTACACGCGGACCATCTGCTTGGCCAGATCCGCGGGGTCATTGGGTCTAAAATATGCAAGGGCCTCCTCGCTAAAGTAGTATCGGATCCCCTTCAAATTAGACATTAGAACCGGCTTGCCCGTTATGATGAATTCTGGCAACTTGTTTGGAAAAGCAAAATCAAGAAATACGTCGCGGCGGATGGGCAAAACACCGACGGTGCACTTGTCCAGCCACTTCGGAATTTCGGCAAAAGGGATTTGCCCCGGCAGCTTGACCTTTTCGGACAGCCCTCGCTCACGAACCAAGTCGGCCAGCGCCTTTTCCTCGGGCCCGGAGCCCAGAATCCAGAGCTCGGCGCCCGGCATTTCCCCCTGCGCCAGGTAAAACGCCTCGATCGCAATATCCAGTCCGTAGATTCGCGCGAGCGTTCCGTGGTAGACCAGCACGAACGGATCGGGACCCCGGACGGCGGGATGATCCCCTCTCAGCGCGAACCGATCCTCATCCACGGCGTTGATTACCACAATCGTCTTCGAGGGATCTAGGCCGCGACTGATCAACAGATCGCGAATAGGTTCGCTGATTGTGATCACAAAATCGGCCGTATTGAAGCTGATTCTCTCCACATACTTGAGGAAGGAAACCCAACAGCGATCCAGCCATTTCGCCGTCCCATATTTTGAGATGTAAAACTCGGGCGTGATTTCGTGCATGTCCAGGACTAGTCTTGCCCCCATCCATCTCGCCGGGACTGCGGCAAAGATCAAAAAGTCCGGCAAAGTGTTGACCTCGATCATCGAATATCGTTTCCGCCACATCAGGAAAGAGACGCGAAACAGGACCCACAAAAAGAAGGCGGCGTACTCGAAGGTGTAGCGGAACAACGAGCCGCGCTCTCTGCCCAGACGAAGCGCGTGAACCTGGACACCGTTGAGCGTGTACGTCTTGGTTGTGCGGCCATCGCTAAGTGCCAGCACATCGACGGAAAATCCGGCCCCCACCAGCGCTGCGGCTTTCCGCCTGACGCGCGGGTCGATGTCATAGACGTTTTGAACGATGATGCAAATTGGCTTCACGAACGAGTCCGGTGCACAGATAGCCCCTCAGGAGTTCTGAAGGTCATTCGAAAAGAAGAGTCGAACTCGACGGTTCTTCCATCCCACGGATTGTCGCTGAACGCGAATGTCTCTTGCCTAGTTGTATCTTCCACTTGGTTAACTATGGGCGGAACGTACACACGCAGCCGAAGCAGCGGTAGAGATTTGTTCACATCAAACTGCGCAAACGCTCGCACGCCTACCTTCGATTCCAGGCGTTCGAAGCGCACATTGCGACGCTTCTGAAACCAGTCAGCGGCTTGAATCCCCGTGCCGAACCATGCGCCCGACCCCCGGAGCGCTCGAACGAGCTCCATGTAAAAATCACCCCAAAAGCGCTCGGCTGCGTGGCTTCGATCGTGCCAAAGAACGGTGAGCATGCCGCCGCGTTCTTTGGCATTGTCGATCAGGACTTGGCACCGGCGTGTTGCTTCCCTCTTGGACAGATCGAGCTTGTTTGGGTAAAACAATGCCCCATCCTGAATATGCAACGGTAGCTCAAGTAGCGAATGAACGCCCAGCGGCCGAAATGCTTGCGCAGTGCCATTGCGATAGCCCACAGTTTCGTTGTAGCCAAAGGTCGAGTCGTATGCGTAGCCGCTACGGTCAAGAACTCCTGCGGTGTTCTTGTCGCACAGCAACCAATGCATCCGGATGCCGACCTTGTGTACGCCGCTCACTGAGGCGATCCTCGCGAGTTCCGCGCGGCCTTTTTCCTCGCTGTTCCAGGAATCAATTCCATGCACGCCAAGCTCGCAACCCTGCTTGAGCAAGACTTCAGTCGATTGCGCGAGGTCGCCTACATCGTAGGCCGTGGCGCGCCGCGAAGCGTAGCGATTGTGCACCTTCTCACCCTGACGCCGCTTGAAAGGAACCAAAAAGTATGTCGCGGGAAGATTTCTTTCCACTTTCAGGTACCATTCGAACGGCTCCCAGAAATCCTTCGTCCAACCCGCATACACGAGCGGAAGCGACATAACTGCGAACCAACATTGGAGCAGCCGCTTGAACGAAAACCTGCCACGGAGGAAGTTGCGAACCGAGCCGAAGGTTGCGCGACAAACGAATCCCCACATGGAGTGGTCAAAAAGATGGTTCCGTATCCCAACGAAATCAATGTCGTGGGTCAGGCAAACAACGAAATCGTGGCCTGCAGGCGTCGGAGGAATTTCCAGAAGCGTAATTCCAGCCGACAATATCCACTCCCGCAACATCGCGATGTGAATATCCAGCGTGGGGATACTCGCATTCTCAATCGGCTGACCTTCGGAAAGCAGGAATCGAACCTCTTGAAACAAGTCATACCCAAGACGCAAGATCTCCACGTCGGCCGATCGATTTCTGATTCCAGATGTTCCGCGATCCGCGGTAACACACGGAATTCCGGCGCTCGCATTGTCGAACGTGAGAACATTCCCGTATATAGGTAGTCGGATTCCTTGATAGTTTAGAAACGCGCCTCGATGCTGCAAATGTGTGGTTATGCCGCAGCGAGCATCCGTTTTTCTTTTGTCCGAGCCGTAGACAACGAGTACTGCAGCGTCAACTTCGGGGATTTCCTCGCTCGTCGCAATGACCACATCGTACCGCCGCCCCGCGCAATGAGATTCCCAAGGCGTCTTAAACAGCTCGAAGAACTCCTGTACTGTTGCGGTTTCGTCCGCCTTGGCAATCACTCCGATCACTCGGGTTACTCCGCTCGAGCGCGCGACCGGCCGCCCGATTCTCCCGCAGTCGCCTGGCTCAAAACCCCGTTGCTTGCCGAATCTCCCAAGTAGAAATCGTGTATGCAGTCAACGACGTACCGCGCCTCTGCCTCGGAGAGTTCCGGATGTACAGGAAGTGCGAGCGTCTGTTTCGCGGCCCGCTCGCTCTCGGGAAAGTCACCGACACGATGCCCGAGATATTCAAAGCACTCCTGTAGGTGCATTGGTACTGGATAATACACTTCAGTACCGACGCCATAGGACTTGAGAACTGCTTGAAGTTCATCCCGACGCGACACGCGAATCACGTACTGATTGAAGATGTGGCGATCCATGATTACGCTCGGGATTCCCACCGTAGGCGAGCCATTGGCGGCTGACGTCAATCCCGCCTCTGCAAATAGTCGGTCATATCTCTTCGCATTGCGTTGACGACCAGCCGTCCAGCTGTCGAGATACCGGAGCTTAGCGGAGACAATGGCTGCCTGGATTGCGTCGAGCCGGAAATTGCCTCCGACGACCTTGTGGTGATACTTCGGCTTGGAACCATGACCTCTCAGGACAGCCAACTTCTCTGCGCGCGGAGCGTCGTTAGTGACGATCATACCGCCGTCCCCGGCAGCACCAAGATTCTTCGACGGAAAGAATGAGAAACATCCATAATGCCCTATCGACCCCGCTCGTCTTCCCTTGTATTCGGCGCCGATTGCTTGCGCTGCGTCCTCGACCACGACTAGGTGGTGATCGGCCGCCACGCGCATGACAGTGTCCATATCGGCCATCTGGCCGTAAAGATGGACAGGAATAATTGCTCGGGTCCTCGGAGTAATTCGTGCTGCGATCTGCGTCGTGTCCACATTGTACGTACTCGGATCAATGTCAACGAAGATGGGAGTTGCGCCGAGGCGCGCAATCGCGCCTACAGTGGCAAAGAAAGTATAGGGAGTTGTGATGACTTCGTCGCCGGGTCCGATATTCTCCGCCATCAAGCAGGCCAACAAGGCATCGCTGCCTGAAGATACGCCGACGGCATAGGAGCACCCAGAGTATCGTGCAATCGCCTTCTCGCATTCCTCGACCTTGGGTCCGAGGATGAAATGCTGAGATTCCATTACCTCGCCAATCGCAGCGTCCACCTCCGCTTTGATGGCGGCGTATTGCGCCTTAAGATCGAGTAGCGGAACTTTCATATTGAACTTTCCCTTTCAGTTGTCGGTACGACTGCACGCCCTTGCTCAGTTCCGCAGATAGCGGAGCTTCTTCGTCCAAGTCTAGGCATCGCAAAACGCCAGGATCCGTCTCCTTGTAGCGAAATCCGGTTTCCGGGCATCTCATGATCCCATCGGGGTCAGGAGATTCCAAGCGGTGGCCGTGTCGGCTCATCCATCCAACCTGACGTGCGGGGTTGCCGAGGACTAAGCCGAAATCCGGTACGTTCTTTGTGACCACTGCGCCGGCTCCGACGAAGGCGTAGCGGCCAACGGTGACGCCGCAAACGATCGTTGCATTGGCTCCGATCGTGCAGCCACGCTTCAAAACTGTCGTTTCATACAGCGAGTGCCGGTTCACTTGCGATCGCGGATTCGTCACATTCGTCAAAACGCACGATGGTCCAAGAAAGACGTCATCTTCGACAACGACTCCAGTGTAGACGGCAACGTTGTTTTGAATCTTGACGTTGTTTCCGATCATTGTGCCGCCATCCACATTCACATTCTGGCCGATGACGCAGCGTTTCCCGATACAAGCGCCCTTCATGACGTGAGAAAAATGCCAGATCTTGGTACCTTCTCCGACTTCGGCACCTTCATCCACATACGTGGATTCATGAACGAAATACGGCAGCTCCTTTCTGGCGCTCTTCGAAGCGCTCCTTGCGTCGGACGACTCTAGGGCGATTGGCCCATTCAGCATGGCGCGCTGGCAGGCATCCAATACCCGCAAAACGCGAAGGCCTTCTACTCCGTCGCTCACCGGAGGAATTCGGGACTCGATAGACTGAAGGAAGCACTGGCATTCTGCGCGCAGAGGCTCACTCGATTCCACGGGGACGGCCTCACCCTTTGCCTTCACCGCGGTGGGAATCCGGTTTATCCATTCGACCTTGTGAGGATAAAGAACTAGCTTGTCGTCCGCGGTGTCGTCGAAGACCGCCATTTTCTCTGACCCCACGACCACAAGGCGCTGTTCTTTGAAAGGGTGCAACCAGCTGACGAAAATGTGTGCGCGAACACCACTCGGAAATTCGAAGTGGCTCAACGTAACGTCACTGACGTCGCGATTCAGATAGGCGCCGCCCTGGCAGGAGACCCGAGTCGGCATTTCGTTGAGCAGCGCCAACATCACAGAGATGTCGTGCGGGGCAAAGCTCCAGAGAATGTTTTCTTCGGTGCGTATTTTCCCGATGTTCAAGCGGTTGGAATACAAATAGTTGATTTGTCCGAGGGTGCCGTCACGAATCAAGTCTTGAAGTTTCAGGATTGCCGGGTGATAGCGGAGGATATGCCCGACCATCAGGACCCGGTGCTTCGATGCGGCCAGTGTTACAAGGTCCTCGCCTTGCCGCACGTCAATGGCCAGCGGTTTTTCGACAAAGATGTCCTTTCCGGCTTCGATCGCGGCTTTCGCCATCTCGTAGTGCGCGACGGCGGGCGTCGCCAGAGCAATCGCGTGGATCGTGGGATCGGATAGCACTTCTCCGAATTCGCGGAGGAACTTGACGCCTTTGTATTCGTGTCTGCAGTTATCCTCAACCGACTTGTTCTCATCGCAGAGCGCAGCCAAGGCGCCCATCGCGTGAAAGTTGCGGACCAGGTTTCTTCCCCAGTAGCCGACTCCAACCACAGCGACGTTCGTTTTGGGCTTAACGACTGTTTCCGTTTGCATGAAAGTCTTCCTTCTATCTATTGAGAATTTATCCCAGCAAGTTCACACACTTCGTTGCTGCGCAGCCGTCACCGTAAAGGGTTGGACGCGAACCGGTTGGCGAAAATGATTGCACCATCCGGCCGATCCTCTTCGAGTCAGAACCCACCAGCGTGTTCCAGCCCACCTCGACTGTCTCTACCCACTCCGTTTCCTCCCGCAAGGTGAGGCAAGGTACACCCAGCCAGTACGCCTCTTTCTGTAATCCACCTGAGTCAGTAAGGACCAACCTCGCGGAGTCGGTCAGCGCCACCATGTCGAGATAGGCCATCGGATCAATTAGCCGGATGTGCGATCCAAGTCGGCATCCCGCTTCCACGAGAACCTTCCGCGTACGCGGATGAACTGGAAAAACAACAGGCTCGTCGAGTGAATCAAGTGCGCTCAGAATACTCAAAAGTCGTGAAAAATCGTCTGTGTTTTCGCTGCGGTGTACGGTCGTAAGCGAGTAGGCTTTTGCCTTCAAACCGAGCCGCCCCAAGATCTCCGGCGCTTTCTCTTTCGCGCGGGGCTTCGCCCAATTCAAGACGTCTAACATCACGTCGCCCACAATGTGAACATTCCGCGAGATGCCTTCCTTTGCCAGGTTCCTGAACGCCGTGTCGCTTGGACAAAGCAAGAGGTTCGACAGATGATCCGCAACAACGCGGTTGATTTCCTCCGGCATATACCGGTTGAAACTCCGTAGTCCGGCTTCGACATGGACGACCGGGATAGACAACTTTGAAGCCGCTAAGGCACCGGCCAACGTGGAATTCGTATCGCCGTAGACCAGCAGCCAGTCCGGACGTTCGCTGAGCAGCAGATCTTCGATTCCCTTGAGCATCGCGCCGGTTTGCGCTCCGTGCGAACAGGAACCCACGTTCAGATTCACGTCAGGCGGTGGCATTTTAAGTCCGTCATAGAAAATGCCGGACATTTCATAGTCGTAGTGCTGTCCCGTATGGACTGATACTTCAGTGTGCCGCTTCCGCAGTTCTCGGCTCACTGCGGCTGCCTTAATAAATTGAGGGCGCGCCCCCACAACGGATACAACCTTCACTGGTGCTCCAGCTCCGATCGTCCTTTCGGAAGGCCAAACTTGCCGAAGGCATAGAGCAGCCACCAGAGGTGGTCCGGCCGAAGTTCATACTGAACTGTCAGAGTCTCCATGCTTGTTCGACGGGAATGCCGGAGGAAGCCGAGCATCGCCTCCTAAGTATTTTGCCAACTGACTTCTGCGCTCAATTGAATTCGGGACAAGAGTTCCTGTCACGCCGCGCAGCGTCTGCGCCGACGTTTCCATTCCGAACGAGGTGTCTCGCATCAACCTAGATTCGAACAAGGAGACTTCTTGATCGTGGAAAAGGCGCCGATTCTAGTGAGACGCGTAGCAAGCGGAGAATTGCGAGATTGTCTCGGCCACATGCCCTTGCTGACGGGCCGTCAGCCCAGCAAACATTGGCAATGACAAGATTTGTTCTGCGGCGGCCTCCGATTCAGGGAAATCACCTTTCTTCCAACCCATGGAGGCGTAAGCGCGCTGCAGGTGGACTGGGATAGGATAGTGGACTCCCGTTCCAATGCCGGTTTCGATCAAATGCTTCTGCAATTCGTCGCGAAACCGAGTGCGCACGACATAGAGATGATATACGGATTTTGAATAACTCGCCTGGAATGGCGCGACAATACTCCCACTCATTGGCGCCAGAAGCTCATCATAGACGCGTGCGCTCTCACGGCGCCGCTCGTTCCAGCGCGTCAGGTGCTTTAGCTTCACGCGCAAAATTCCCGCTTGAATCGCATCGAGTCGACCATTGTAGCCCTCAAGCTCGTGATAATACTTCTTGGCAGATCCGTGATCGCGAAGCATCATGCTCTTCCGAGCCAGGCCTTCATCGTTTGTGGTGATGGCGCCGGCCTCGCCGCAAGCGCCGAGATTCTTTCCGGGATAAAAGCTGAACCCTGCCGCGCGACCGACAGAGCCAGCTTTCAACCAGCGGTTTTGACGCTTCGAAAAATACTCCGCGCCATGCGCTTGGCATGCATCTTCGATAACAAGCAGCCTGTAGTTCTCGGCGATTTCGAGAATCGCATCCATGTCAGCCATCTGTCCGTATAGATGAACTGGGACAACGGCCGCAACGCGCTTCCTCATGGTTTTGTGAACATATCGGCCCGTTGTCGGATCGAGAACGCACTTCATCTCGAGATAATCTCGCAGCCTGTCCGGACTCATATTGAACGTGCGGCCGTCGATATCCACAAAATCGGGGCGCGCGCCCGCTTGGGAAATGGCCTCCGTGGTCGCGATGAACGTGTGCGGCACTGTCAGCACGATGTCATCAGGCTGAACCCCTGCCGCGATCAATGCGAAGCGGAGCGCGTCGGTGCCGCTGTTCACGCCGACGCAGTACTCCGTTTCCGAAAAACTCGCAAATTCCCTTTCGAAACCTTCTAGTTCCGGCCCTCCGATGAATCCAGCCGACTCGATCACTCGCTTACACACTTGCATCAGTTCCGGTTCGAGCTCCCGATGGAGTGCAACCAAATCTACAAATGGAATTCTTCCGTTTGGCGTCATCCGTTCACCTTGGATACCGATTCGATGGAGGCCGTAGAGCGCAAGATCCTTGCCGGATTGCCGGCAACAATCGTATTGGGGGGCACATCGCGAGTCACAACACTGCCGGCTCCGACGATCGCATTCTCGCCAATCACCAAGTTAGAAAGAATCGTTGCTCCCGAGCCGATTGATGCCCCGCGTCTGACGATCGTCGTCTCAACGCGCCAGTCCTTCTCGGTCTGAAGCCCGCCGTCGGGCGTGGTCGCACGAGGGTAAGAGTCATTGATGAACATCACCCCATGACCCACAAAAACATTGTCCTCGATGGTCACGCCCTCACATATGAAGGTATGGCTCGAGATTTTGCAGCAGCGTCCAACGCTTGCATTTTTCTGAATCTCTACAAAGGCGCCGATCTTTGTTTCATCGCCGATCTCACACCCGTAAAGATTGATGAACTTCGAGAGCTTCACGTCACGGCCGAGCTTCACACTCGGCGCAATCGAGCAGAATTCGTTCTCGCTCACAGGCGAACCAGTTCTCCTCTCTTCTGAATGGACACCTCCGCTGCTTCCAGCATTCGCACGACGCGCAGCCCCGCATGACCGTCGTTAAACGGCGTCTTGTCGTTGGTGATGCAGTCGGCAAAATAGCCGAGCTCAACGTGCAGCGCCTCCAATTGTTCTACCTGGGGCGCCCACATGTCGCCTGTGCGATAGCTCACCAGAAGATCGCGAATCCCTTCTCCCGAGGTAATGTCCACGCCCTTGTCATATATGCGGATTTTTTCGTCGGCGACCAGGTCGTTCCAAACGAGCATCTTCTTTTGGCCGCCGATCAGCGTCGTCCGAATCTTGACCGGCGAGAGCCAGTTCACATTGATGTGCGCGATGACGTTTCGGGGAAAGTAAACCGTCATGAATGCCACATCTTCTACACCGTTCAGGTGCTTTTCTCCCGTCGCTACAATAGCCTCAGGTTCTCCCTTGATGACGTGATCCATGATCGCGAGATCGTGGGGTGCCAGGTCCCAGATCACGCTGACGTCGTGCTGAAACAAACCCAAGTTCACGCGCAGCGAATCGTAATAGTACAAATCGCCAAGGGCGCCACTCTCGGTCAGTTCCCGAATTTTTCGCACGGCACCGGTGAACAAGAACGTATGGTCCACCATGATTTTCAAATTCCTGCGTGCCGCCAGCTCGATGAGTTCTTCGGCTTGCTCCGAACTGGACGTGAACGGTTTCTCTATGAATATGTGCTTGCCGTTTTCTAGCGCCATCTTGGCAAGGTCGTAGTGAGTCCACACGGGCGTGATCACTGCGATAGCGTCAATTTCTGGAGAGCGCAAAATTTCCGCGGGATCCGACGCCGTCCGAACGTTCGGATAGGCCTTCCGCACACGGGCTAGCGCGTTGGGACTCTTGTCGCATACCATCTCCACTCGCGTGGATTCAAGTCCATGCAAGTTTCTGACGATGTTAGGCCCCCAATATCCGTAACCGATCACACCGACTCGAATCATCGTTCCTCTATGCTCTTCGGAGCGTACTGAAGCGACGTTGTCTCAATGCTTGAGCTTCGTCTCTGCAACGTGCAGCAGTTGAGTCCATCGTGACTGGTCTGATAAGGGCCGGACCCGAATTGGGTGCAGGTCAGATTGGAGAGACGGAATCAAACTCAAGAATTTGAGCTTGAATGGCAGACTTTAAAAAGCTCCGTCACCCATCAAAACGGCGCGCGGCGTGGCAAGGAGTATCCGAAGATCCAGCCAAATAGACCATGTCTGTGAATAGCGGAGATCCAAACGGACCATATCGTCAAAACAGATTCGGCTTCGGCCCGTCACCTGCCACAGTCCCGTCACTCCTGGTTTCACTTCCAACACTCTGCGCCGATGCCAGAAGTCGTAAACCTCGAACTCATAGGGCACGGGAGGGCGCGGCCCCACGAGGGACATTTCGCCGCGCAAAACGTTCCAAAACTGAGGAAGCTCATCGAGGCTCGCTTTGCGAAGGAATTTCCCGACCGGTGTGACGCGCGGGTCGTTCTTGATCTTATACACCGCAGGCCCGTTTTCGCCGCCCGATTCGTTCCCCGTTTTGCCCGCAATAAAGTTCTGCACGTACTCGCGGTGTATCTGGTGATCGTTGTCCACGTACATCGTGCGGAATTTCAAGAATTCGAAGCGCTTTCCAAATTGCCCGAGCCGGTTCTGTCGGAAAACCACCGGGCCTTTCGATGTCAGCTTAATGGCCACCGCAATCGCTCCCAGAATCGGCGAGAGAAGCACTAGAAGCAGGGCGCTTCCGACAAAGTCCATTCCGCGCTTAATAGCCATCGGGGCACGCTTACCGGCAACTCTACTCGATAGATCTGGGTATAGCTTCACGTCGGCGACTGAATCAGACTTGCCTTTGTCTCCCCAATTCTCCGGGAACAAATGCACCGTGATATGCAGACTCGACGCGACCTTGGAGTCCAGGTTTTCCCGCAAGGCCGCTACCACCTTGGAATGCAAGACTTCGGTGACCGGATTTTCTGCTGCCAAGCTGACTTCTGTGAAAATGACAGCCAGAACCGCGCCCTCTTCGTGCCACCCGATCAAGTCCGTTTCTCGCGTTGCACCGCAAACAATCCGCGTGAGCCGCTCGGTAAGACCTGGCCGATGCCCGTTGCTGGCCGCGACGCTGGAATCCACCAGCATCAGAACGAAGGGCTTGCGCGAACGCTCCGCTCGCCGACGTTCAAGGGTTAGCATCGAATGAAAGGTTTCTTCTTTAAGAATACGGTCTCGACCAGTAAGCGCACGGTCAGGGCGAAGCAAGTTCGACCAACCTCTTCGCGGCGGCAGCGGTTCTTCCTGAGCGGCGATTTTCAAATTGCTATTTCCCATTTTGATTGTCGCGCCTCAGTTTTCTAATTCCCCTATCTGACGGAATCGCCCAAATGGACACAACCGCCGCCCTATGCAACTACTCCCTGCAGTAGAGGGCGAGAATCAATCGGCTCAAGAACCCTGGCTCGACCAGAGCCAACCGGTCTCACACACGACCGGTCGATCTCCAAGGCGACCGATCGTCGGAGAAGCGAAATCGACACCACGATTCGTTGATTGCCCTTGAAATTGATCAGTATTCCTTCCAGTCCCTGTAAGGAATCGCTTTCGATTCGCACCCTCTGGCCCAGTTCAAGGTAGGGCCAAGGTTCGGCTCTCAGTCCCGACGCGACGACCGTCTGGATGGCAGAGATCTCAGCATCGTCAATAGGCAGTGGTACTCGGCCGCGACCCACCACAGCAATCACACCAGGTGTGATAAGAATCGGAAGGCGATTCTGTGCGTCAAAATTGCAAAAGACGTAACCCGGGAAAAGGGGGGCGATCGCCTCGCGAAACTTCCCGTTTGCCCGCTTCTTCGTTTTATAGATTGGCAGAAGCGTCTGATAGCCCTTGCCAGAAAGGAGCACGGCCGTCGAACCCTCCCAGCGGGTCCTTACCTGCAGCGCATACCATTTCTGGATTTCGGTTCCGATTGTCATCGGAGTTGAGGAGCTCCTCTCGAAACTCTCTGTCTTGCTTCTTCCAAGTGTAAGTAGGCTACCGCCATTAACCCGACACCTCCGGCCACACTACCTATCGCAAGCAGCCTGCCAGAGTTCTAATCGGAATTGCGTTGGGGGCGGTACGGGCAATTGGTCGCTAGGCACATATAAACAAAGGGCTTAGCGGCAATGCGGGCTGCCAGGTTGCATGGCGCAAAACTGGCTCAAAGCGCATCGAGTGAAAAGTGTTGCCATCATTTGCCATCTCATTTCCCGATGCAGGCGTGAATCCTCTCTCTAACATCAACTGCATGCAGCCTCTGCTCGATGGGATATATTTCCTTCTTTTAAAACATGTTACGGAAAGGTTACGGCTGCTGACCTCTGCTGAGGAAAGCGACCGCAGACGCCGACTTTTGCCATCTGCGTCAGTCAATTTATGTCTATTCCGAGAGCTACCGGGCCACTGCCAACGTCGTTCCCAACGGCGAGAGCCAAGAAAGAGGGTTGGACTCGCTCCTTCAAAATTGAATCACGGTCAGGATCTGTTCGGTAGGTTGGTCTTATGTCGAGACCCGTCAGAAAGCATGTGGGGAATAGGGGCATGCAAGACTTCGGAGCCGCCAACTATCGCTCGACCGGAGAGGGACCTACTTCTGTGCGGGCTTCGCATCGCTACGGATGTACCCGTAGTCATAGTTTTGGTAATAATACGAGCCGTACAGATGAGATTCCTGGACAGCATTGAGCACGACTCCCACCAAGTTCCTCCCTTGCATTTCCTGGCAGGCCCGCTGAACCGTCGAGCTAGGCGTCGATCCGGCCCTCACAACCAAGAGCACGCCGTCGCACAGGTCGGCCAGGATCGTCGCGTCCGCTACAGGGAGACACGGCGGCGAGTCCAATATCACCCAATCGAACACAGGCGCCACTCGGTCAAGCAGCTCTTTTAATCGACCATTGGACAGCAGTTCGCTCGGATTCGTGACTTCGTTACCGCCGGGAATGAAGCAGAGGTTTCCTTCCTGACCGTGCTGGATGATCGCCATTTCGTCGGCCTCGCCGCGCAGGTAATCGGTCAGACCCGGTGCGGAAGGCGCACCGAGTACCGTGTGTACCCTCGCACAGCGCAAGTCAGCATCGATAATAAGTGCTCGGCGGTCCGGCTGCCGAACGACCGCCTGCGCGAGATTCGCGACCACGAATGTCTTCCCTTCGCCCGGTACTGAGCTCGCGACCAACAGCGTCCGAAGCGGTTGGCTGCTCCGAAGTTGATATAGCCGCGAGCGCAACGTTCGGAATTGCTCCGCCCCATGGGAGCTCAGGTTTGGGTTGGAGAAGACGTTGAGGTTCGGATCCGGATACCATTCCGCGTGCACACAATGCGCTCGGAGTTCGTCGAAGCGCAGGTACTCAACAGACTGGCCATCACCAGGCGCGCGCTCAACCAGTGGCTGCGCCGCGGCCACCGGCAGGCTTGCTTTCCGCTCAGGTGCGTCAGTGGAATCGGTCTGCGGTGGTGCGATCACTTCTGTCGCGCGGCTTGATGTTCGCTCCTGTTCGGCCTTCTTCAGAGCTTCGTGAATCCGGCTCATGATTTCCTTTCGCGCGAAGGTTCGACGCTCAAATGACGCAGGCGTCCGAGCAACTCGTCTAGGTTCTCAAGCAGGGCTTGCGTATTGGCAGACTTCTGAGCCGCAGGCAGCGGGCTGGGTTCAGTGACTGGCGCAATCTCATCAAGCTGGAATTCCCGCGCCACTTCCTCCACCAGATGAGCCGGTACAGGCCGCAGGCTGTCGACGTAAGCATTGATCATCGAATGCTCGCAAAGCAAATTCACAACGCGCGGGATTCCGCGGGAGTACAGGTGCACCGTTTGTATGGCTTCTTTCGAGAAGATCGGCTCGCCGTTCGCGCCTGCAATGCGCAGGCGTTCGGCAATGTAGCCGAAAGTCTCATCGAGAGACAACGGCGCCGTGCGGCAGCGCAGCGTGATGCGCTGGCGGAGTTGGCGCAATTGCGGGAGCTTCAGTTTTTCCTCCAACTCCGGCTGGCCGGTCAATACGATTTGTAGGAGCTTCTCTGTGGCGGTCTCCAAGTTTGTGAGCAGACGTATCTCCTCGAGAACTTCGGGAGAGAGATTCTGCGCCTCGTCGACGATCAATGCGGCTGTCTCTCCAGCGCGATACCGCTCAAGCAGCCAGGTGTTGAGCCGCAGCAATACCTGGCTCTTCTCCCGTGATTCGCACGGAATCTCAAAATCCGCCATCATGTAATCGAAAAGGTGGTTGACTTCCAGTTGCGAGTTGAAAATATAGGCAGTCGCTACACGCTGTCCACGCAGCCAATCCAGCAGCCGGTTGAGGAGCGTCGTCTTCCCTGTGCCGACTTCGCCCGTCAGCAGAATGAAACCCTTCCGGTTCTGAATTCCGTAGGTAAGCCCGGCCAGCGCCTCTTGAATATTCCTCGTCATGAAGAGGTAGCGCGGGTCTGGGTTCACATTAAAGGGGCTCTCTCGGAGCCCAAAGAATCTTTGATACATTTTCTGCTCAGCCCCCCGCCCTCACTCCTAGACCGCTAGCAGCTGTTGCTCTGACTGCTTTCACGTTCGACTTCTTGCCAGTGACCGGCTCAATCACGGGCAGCATTGCGAGAACGGACAATTGGAGCGCGAATTCGACGTCCCGTTCCGTTTTCAGAGATGTATCGTGCATCTCCAGAAGGAACGCGAGCCCGAGCCCGAGCGCCAACCCACCGCCCAATCCGCCGGCCGCGAACAACGGGCGATTTGGAAATGAAGGTTTGGACGGCAGGTTCGCGGGATCGAGCACTCTAAACTGCTCTCCCTGTTGCTGTTGGTTCAAACTTTGGGACATCGCTGAGGCGTCCCGCTTTTTCAACAGGTCGTTGTAGGAATCGAGGGCTGTTTGATAGCCGCGTGTGAGTTCTTTGTATTCTTGCTCGACCACTGGGCTCGCTTGCACGCGGCCCTGGTAAAGCTTGGTCTGCTGCTTGATTTGCTCTTGCTCTCTGGTCTTCTCCGCAATCAGCTGTTCGGCAGTGTGGACTTGAGCTCGCCACTGCGTGATTTGCGCAGGCTCGACGATTGATTTCTGGCCCGCGGCCTGGTCTGCTGGGCTCTTCGCGCTTTCGCTCTCTGCGATTTTCTTCTGCAGGGCGGCGACATCGGCCTTGGCCTTGATTACATCCGGATAGTCGTCAGTATATCTGGCCTGGAGGCTAGCCAGTTGCGTTTGTAACATGACGAGCTGTTGCTCGAGAGTGTCAGGGTTATTGCCGCCTTGCGACGCCTGCCACGCGGCAATCTGTTGCGTCAACATGGATTCGGCGAAGCTCTTGTCCTGCTGGGCACGCGCGAGCGCCTGGGTCGCCGCATCGAGTTGCGACGTTAGGCCCGTCAGCAGATTCAGATTTGTCGTCTCATCGTCGGGTAGAGAACCCATATAGCGGCTCTTGAACGCGGCCAGCTTACTGTCCTGCGCATCGAGATCGGCTTTCGCCTCCGCGAGTTGCTGAGACAAGAATTGCGTTGTCTGCTCCGAATGCTCCTCCTGAATTCCAAGGCTTTCCTCGATAAACATCGATGTGACGGCTGTGCATACTCCTTGCGCAGTTCGCGCATTGTCGAGCGTCACGCTGACGTAGAACCCCGGTAGCTCCCGGGTGTTGGTGTCAGTCATCGGCTGAACGGGAGTTACGTCAATCGCCTGCTGCAGCCGGCCAACTAATTCGTCCATCGACTTTCGATTGATATCCTGAGAGTACAACCCAAACTGCCGAATGACGGGCTCTAGTCGCGAGCGGCTCAGGATTTGTGACTTCATGCTGGCCAACCGCTGACCAACGCTCGTCACATCGATTTGGGGGACAATCGTCGATGGTACGGTCGGCGGCTCTACGAGCACCAGCGTCTGCGATTTGTACCGATTCGGAAGGAACCTGGAGACAGTATAGGCGAAAATTGGACCAATTAGTGTCAACACCAAAATGAGAACCCATCGGCGCTGAACCGTTGCGATGTAGTCTTCTGGCGTCAGTTCGCGCTGGCTTGTTGCTCCCGTTTGCATCTGATCTCCCCTGGTCCTTGGTTACCACTCGCTCATTAAAACAACAACGGCCGCTCGTGCCACCCTACCCCTATCGAAATAATATGACGTATCACGTCCGTCCCGCACGTTGGCCCAATGCAGAAAGTGGAATTCGAGGTCTGATACTGCATCTGGTATGAAATCGTCAGGCCCATCGCCCGCCCCATCGGATGGGCAAAACTGGCACCCGCGAACCAGTAATCGTACGTCTGACTCGGCAGCGTCGAACTCGTTATAGCCACGCCTTCATTGCGTGAGTAGCCAGCCGTAATGCCGTGTGAAAATGTGCGCGAGACCTGGCGTGTCACCGAGCCGCTGACGATGTCTGTGATCGCGCCGGCGAGCACTCCTGACCCGCCGCCGGCGCCATGATCATATGTGAAGCTCAGTCCAGTTCGCGCGGCTTGCCACTTGAGTACCGTGTTCAACGACCAAAGGAGTTGCGTCGAGTTCGTATCGGTCCCGGAGCTGCTGCCTGCAGACCCAGTATTGCCGGTAATACGTATGCGGGAGATAACAACCTGCGGGCCCGCGGTCACCTGGAAGGCAAGCCTTCCGGTCACGCGCCTCCCGTACGAAGCCTGCACCGTATGTTCGTCGATAGACTGATTGAACTTGTCGTAGCGAAACCCACTAAATGTGTAGAGCACGGCGATCGTGTCTTTGCGAGTCATCTGGTAGTTATAGCCGCCGCGAAAACTAAAATCGCCGTAGTTGAACAGGCCGCTATCGAAGTAGTGCAGCAGAGAATATCCACCCACGAAAGTAAGCGAAGTGCGCGCGGTCAAAAATGCGTCCAATTCTGTCGCAAACGAATTCCCGAGATTTTGGCCGTACCCCGTTAGAAGTGATTGTCCAGCTGTGAAAGCGGACCCCAATCCGGAGGATGTGCCGCCGGGTACCGCACTCCCACCGAGCCCCACGAATCCGAACGATGATTCCGGCAGGTAATTGAGGCTGTCAAAAAAAGACAGTGACGAACGCCGAAAGCCGAATCTATCCGCGAAACTTAGTCCCTGCACGATGCCGTTGCTGATGCCCGTGTAGTTCGAAAACATTCCGCCCGACGTGTAGCTCAAAGTCATGTCGTTGTTGCCGGACGTGCGATGGACGTCGACTCCTCCTGACACGGATGTCCATGCTCCCCAGCCAGCGCTGTTGGACGTTTCCAATGCATTGGAATCGGCCGTCGCAGAAACGTCGAAGCGCGGCTGCCAATA
>Ga0335077_10000145_pt1 | contig 71348 bp, 69 predicted proteins | sample Lox_Sample_31_FD_207151 | JGI IMG/M metagenome (GOLD analysis project Ga0335077, IMG submission 207151) | Soil microbial communities from Loxahatchee National Wildlife Refuge, Florida, United States - Lox_Sample_3.1 | ecosystem: Environmental > Terrestrial > Soil > Wetlands | place: USA... | reverse complement strand
CGCGCGCCGCCTGCGGCGACTGGAAGCAGCCCCAGACCTCGCAGTGGCCGTCGACGATGCGCGCGGTCGCCGCCGGCGGCTCCATCGACGCATGCGCGAGATGCGGAAGGTAATACTCCGCCTCGATGCGCCTGGCGGCGCCCGCCGCGGCGGCGGTGAAGTCCCCGTCGTTGCGCACCACCCGCCCCGGCTTGCGGGCGAGGTCCTCCAGCATCGCGCGGTAGGCCTTCGAGTCGTAGCTCGCGTTCGGGCCGTCGTCCCAGGTGATCTTGAGCGCCTTGCGCCCCTGCATCGCGGCCCAGGTGTTGCGCGCGATCACGGCGACGCCGCCGAGCGGATTGAAGTTCGGCGGCGCGGGTCTCGCCTCGATCTCGACGACCTTGACCACGCCGGGGACGTTCATGGCGTCGGCGGCGTCGAAGCGCACGACCTTCCCGCCGTACACGGCCGGGCGAGCGACCACGGCGTAGAGCTGCCCCGGCAGCCGCGTGTCCATGCCGTACTGCGCCTTGCCCGTTGCGATGTCCTTCGCGTCGACGAGCTTCAACTTGCCGGTCCCGATGTAGCGGAACTGCGACGGATCCTTGAGCCGGATCGCGTCGGCGGCAGGGATGGGCATCGCGGAGGCCTCGTTCGCGAGCGTGCCGTATCCCAGGCGCTTGCCGCTCTTCGCGTGCACGACCTCGTGGTTCCTGGCCTGCACCTCGCCGATCGGCACGTTCCAGCGTGCGGCCGCCGCCGCCTCTAGCATCTGACGCGCCGCGGCGCCGCAGCGGCGCATGGGCATGAAGAAGTGGCGCGTGCTGCGCGACCCGTCGGTGTCCTGGTTGCCGTAGCGGCGCTCGTCGCCCGTGGCCTGCACGACGCGCACCCGGGACCAGTCGGCTTCCATCTCGTCGGCGACGATCATCGGCATGCCGGTGCGCACGCCCTGGCCCATCTCGGAGCGGTGGCAGACGATGCTCACGATCCCGTCCTCGCCGATCGCGACGAACACCAGCGGGTTGTCGACCCAGCCGTGCGGCATGCCGTCCGCGCCGTACTTGGGCGGATCGTCGGCGCGCGCGAGCGCGGGCAATACCACTGCGAGCGCGAGACCGCCGAGCGCCGAGACGCCCTGGATGAAGCGTCGCCGGCTCACGTTGGCGATGACGAATCCGTCGCCCTCGCGCGTCGTTTCGGGCGGGCCTGCAAACAGATCGAATGGCGCGTTCATGCCGATGCTCCCGATTGGCCTGCGGCCTGCTTGATCGCGGCGCGAATCCGCGCGTAGGTCCCGCAGCGGCAGATATTGCCGGCCATGGCGTCGTCGATGTCGGCGTCGGTCGGGTGCGGGTTCTTCTGCAGGAGCGCGGTCGCCGACATGATCTGCCCCGCCTGGCAATAGCCGCACTGTGGCACGCCGGCGTCGATCCACGCGGCCTGGACGGCCTTGCCGACCTTGTCGCTTCCGATGGCCTCGATCGTCGTGACCTTCTTGCCGGCCAGCGAGGCTATCGTCGTGACGCAGGCACGCCCGGGCTCGCCGTTGATGTGCACGGTGCACGCGCCGCACAGTGCCATGCCGCAGCCGAACTTGGTTCCGGTCAGGCCGATCTGGTCGCGCAGCACCCACAGGAGCGGCGTGTCGGGCGGCAGATCGACGCCGTACTGCTTGCCGTTGATGCTGAGCTTGGTCATGCGGATCCTCCTTCGCGCGAACGGCGTTGAGGCTCGTGACGCCGCCGCCCGGGCCGGGCCGGGCCGGGACGACGATGGTTCAAAGGCTTCTCCCGGAGATTAGGATGTTCCTCGCGCCTGCGCGGTGTCAAGCCGTTGACGCCACCGAGGCCGGTGGGCGGCGACCCACTGTGCGAGAATGCGTCGAGGTGAGGGGCTCATGACCGTCATCACGTGCATCGAAGACCTGCGCGAGCTGCACAGGCGACGCGCGCCGAAGGCGTTCTACGACTACGTCGATACCGGCAGCTATACCGAGGGCACGTATCGCGCCAACAGCGCCGACCTCGCGGCGCTCAAGCTCCGACAGCGCGTGGCGGTCGACGTCTCGGTACGTTCCACTGCCTCGACGATGCTCGGACAGGCGGTGACGATGCCGGTGGCGCTGGCGCCGGTCGGCTCAACCGGCATGCAATGGGCCGACGGCGAAATCCTGGCCGCGCGCGCGGCGGAGAAGTTCGGCGTGCCGTTCACGCTCTCGACCATGAGCATCTGCTCGATCGAGGACGTGGCGCAGCAGGTCACCAAGCCGTTCTGGTTCCAGCTCTACGTGATGCGCGATCGAGACTTCGTGAGGCGCCTCATCGCTCGCGCCAGGGCGGCGAAGTGCTCGGCGCTCGTGCTCACGCTCGATCTGCAGATCCTGGGCCAGCGTCACAAGGATCTCAAGAACGGCATGACCGTTCCGCCGCGGATCACGCTCGCCAACGCGCTCGACCTGCTGACCAAGCCCGGCTGGGTCATTCGCATGCTCGGGACGAAGCGGCGGAGCTTCGGCAACCTGTCGGGCTACGTCCGCGATGTGAACGGGGACGCGAGCGGCATCATCGCGCTTTCGCGCTGGACGGCGAACCAGTTCGATCCGACGCTCGACTGGGACGACGTCGCGTGGGTCAAGAGCGAATGGGGCGGCAAACTCATCCTGAAGGGCATCCAGGACGTCGAGGATGCGAAGAAGGCGGTTTCCCTCGGTGCGGACGCGATCGTCGTGAGCAACCACGGCGGCCGCCAGCTCGACGGCGCGCTCTCCTCGATCAGGGCGCTGCCCGCGATCGCCGAGGCTGTCGGCGACCGGATCGAGGTCTGGATGGACGGGGGCATCCGCTCGGGGCAGGACCTGCTCAAGGCGCTCGCTCTCGGCGCGAAGGGCACGCTGATCGGCCGCGCCTTCAGCTTCGGTCTCGGCGCGATGGGCGAGCCCGGGGTCGCGCTCGCGCTGGAGATCATCCGCCGGGAACTCGACACGACGATGGCGCTGTGCGGAGTGCGCTCGATCGGCGAGATCGGACGCAGCCTCGTCCTCAATCCTTACTGACCGTCCCGACCGGGCGAAGCCGAGGCGCGGCGCCTACTGCTGCTCGTGGCGCAGCGCGAGCATCGCTTCCAGGAGCTCCGGATCGTCCCAGGGCACGTCGACCGGGAACTCGGTGAGCAGCGGGCTGCGCGGGTCGCGCAGCCATTCGCGCGGAAAGACGACGATCGGCCCGGGGAGTTTCCCGTCGCCCGCGGCCTCCTCGGCGACGGGCGCACCGTCGAGAGCGGCGAACAGCGCCTTGCCGAGGTCCCGCCCCACGCGCTCGCCCAGGTGGATGTGCGTGACCACGCGGCGATTGATCTCGAGCAGGTACGCCTTGCCGTCGCTGCGGTCGATCACGAACTGGACGTTGAAGAAGCCGCTCATGCCAAACTCCCTGCACAGCGTGTCGGAGGCCGCGCGCGTTTCCGGCGAGTGCACGAATCGCAGCAGCGTCGTCTGGCCCTTCTCGGCCGCGGTCGCGGCGAAGCGCTCCCAGCCGAAGCCGGCCAGCGGCACGCCGCGGAGGGCGACCAGCGCCTGCGAGTGATAGGGGCCGGTGATGAACTTCTGCATCAGGAACTGCGGCGGGCGAAGCTCGCCCAGGTCGAGCTGATCCGGCCCCGACAGCTGCGGCAGCGCGCGAACCAGCTCGTCGCGGCTGCGGACGATCTCCACGCCCTGCCCCGCGAAGCCGAAGCGGCGCTTGAGCACGAGCGGGTAGCCGAGCGCTTCGGCGTGCGCGGTCGCGTCCTGCGCGTCGGTGGCCACCGCATGGGGTGGCACGCGCACGCCCAGCGCCTCGGCGGCGGAAGTCAGGAGCGTCTTGTCGATGCTGGTCGCGTAGAAGCGCGGATCGCCCATCGAGTCGGTAATGAGCGCGGTGAGGCGTGCCTTCACCTCCGGCTCGATGCCCGCCGGTGGCTCGTCGACCAGCGCGATAAGCAGGCGCACCACCATCTCGTCGCAGGGGATGACCAGCCGCGGCGAGACCGCCTCGACGAACTGGATGAGCGAGAACAGCCACTCCATCGGCGTCGTGGTCGGCGAGAGGAACCCGATGCGCGAGACGTAGCGGGACTTCTCCGCGAGCGAATCCCTGGGCGTGAGGAGCGCGACGTCGAATCCCGCTCGGGCGAGCATGCGTGGCATGCGTGCCGTGCCGAGCCAGCGGGTCGCGGTCGACAGGAGCAGCACGCTGGGCTTCGCGCCGCGCGCGCCGGACGCGCCGCCCGGTACCGTGTCGCCGCCCGTCGCCGCGCCGGTCATCGGACGGCCGATCCGCTGGCATGCAGCATCTCCGACCAGCGCTGCACGTCGGCCGCGAGCGCGGCGGCGAACTGCTCCGGGGTGTCGCCAACCGGTTCCATCCCCAGGGCGGCGAGCTGCGCGCGCACTTGGCGCAGATCGAGCGCCGCGAGGAGCGCGGCGCGCAGGCGCTCGATGATCGGGCGCGGCGTGCCCGCCGGCGCGACCACGCCGTGCCAGGTCGTGACTTCGAACCCGCGGTAGCCCGCTTCGGCAACGGTCGGAAGCTCGGGGAATTCGGCCATGCGATGGTCGCCGGTCACCGCGAGACCGCGAAGCCTGCCGGAGGAAAGGAGGCCGGCGATGGTGCCGAGATGGGTGAAGAGCACCGGTACCTCGCCGGAGAGGACGTCACGGACCGCGGCGGAGGTTCCCGAGTAGGGAACGTGGACCAGGCGCACGCCCGCGCGGTGGAAGAGCAGGTCCGCCGCGATGTGCGAGGTCGAGCCCACGCCGCTGCTCGCGTACGAGAGCTTGCCCGGCGCGTTCCGCGCCCGCTCGATGAGCTCGCTCAGCCGCGCCACGCCGAGGGTCGGCGTCACCGCGATGACGATCGGGAGCCGGACGAGCATGGTAACGGGCGCGAAGGCTGTCGCAGAGACCGGCGCTCCCCGCTCGGCCGGGACAATCGCGTTGGCGCCGTTGTTGGCGAGCAGCAGCGTGTACCCGTCGGGGGCGGCGTTCGCGACGTTTTCGACCGCGATCCGGCCCGCGGCGCCGGGCCGCGCGTCGATGACGATCGGCTGCCCGAGCGCGGACCCGAGCCGATCGGCGAACACGCGCGCGACAAGATCGCTGGTGCCGCCAATCGTCGACGGGAGGACCATGCGGATCGGCCGCGTCGGATATTCGGTTTCATCCGCGGCCCGCGCGCTCGATCCGAGCCAGGGCGCGGCGAGGAGCGCCTGGAGCAGCAGGCGGCGCCGCGCGACGAGCGCGACCGGAGAGCCGCGCGCGCTCATCGCGGCGCAGGGGCTGGAATCGACAACCCGCGGAAGGGAAAAGCCCTGCCGATCCGGGAATCGGGCCCGTTCAGCGATGACAGGCGATGGCTCGGGGGAGCTTCCTTCGCAGTGCGCATGGAGCGTTCGATTCGCGCCGCCGGACGCGGAAAAGAAGGCGCGACTCTAGCATGTTTGCGCGGGCGCCTATTCGCCCCGGATCCTGAGCTCTCCGGCGAGCAGCCGCGCGCGCAGGTCGTAGTCGCCCTCGCCGGTGAACTTGAAGGATCGCCAGAGACCGCTCGTGTCGGCGTGCCACGGTCTCGCGGTGAGGTCCCCGGCGAGCACCGATGCGGCGACGCTGCGGTAGCGCCGGGGCTCAGCGAGCCGCAGGTCGAGCTCGCCGGCGAGGAGCTCGACATCGAGGCTGCCGTCGATTCCGCTCACGTCGAGCTCGCCGGCACGCATGCGAATGCCAACCTCGGACCGGCGCGGGACTTCGATGCGGTAGCGGGTGTGCTCGCTCGGCCCGTCGACCGAAACGCTCGCTTCCTTCGCGCCCGAGCGCTCCAGCTTCACCTTGACGTCGCGTTCGTCGTCCACGCTCGTGGAGCGCCACGAGACGGTGATCCGATCCTCACTGACACCCACGACGTCGATGCGTCCCTTGTTGAGCTTCATCCGGATCGTGCCTCCCGGCGCGAAGGCCATGGTCCCGGGATTGGCGGCGGGCTCGGCCGCCAGGCCCTGCCGCGGCGCGCCGGTCGCCAAGACCCCGAGCGCAAGCAGCACCAGGACTTGGTTCCTCGATTTTGAGTAAGTGGTCACTTTATACCCCTTCGGTCTTTGCAAACTGATACTTAGATGCGCCCGACCCGGTGTGCCGATTCATCCGCGCCGATGCGACTTCCTAGCTTTTTGCGTGGACGCCCGGCAAGAAAGAGATTACCATGTTGCAGTGCAACAAAAATCTGCGCTCAAGGAGCGAGCCATGGCCGGAGGCCTTATGGATTTCGAAGGTAAAGTTGCCGTCATCACCGGCGCCGCAAGCGGGATCGGACGCGCGGTCGCCAACGATCTGGCGCGGCGCAACATCCGGGCGATGGCGCTGGTCGACATGGGCGAAGTGGTCGAAGAGGTCGCCGGAGAGATCAACGCCAAGTTGCGTCGCCGGGTCGCCTATCCCTATCGCGGCGACGTGATCGACGAAGCATTTCGCGCGTCGGTCTTCGACGCCATCAGCACCGAGGTCGACACGGTCAGCATCTGCGTGCCCGCCGCCGGCATCACGCGCGACGAGCTCGCCGTGCGAGTCGACAAGAACAGCGGCAAGGCCCGTATCTACCCCGCGGAAACCTTCAAGCGCGTCATCGACGTCAACCTCGTAGCGCCGATCTACTGGGCGCTCGAGATGATCGGGCGCATCGCCGAGAATCGCGCCGCGTGCGGGCTCAAGCGCTGGGACCCCAGCGAGGGCATGCAGGGAGCGATCGTGTTCATCGGCTCGGTGTCCTCGCAGGGCAATCGTGGCCAGATTTCCTACGCGAGCGCCAAAGCGGGCATCGAGGGCGCGGCTGCGACGATCATGAAGGAGGCCGTGTATCACGGCGTGCGCTGCGGCGTGATCCACCCGGGATACACCGACACGCCGATGGTGCGCGCGCTGGGCGAGGACTACATCAGCAAGAACATCCTGCCGTTCACCCAGCTCAATCGACTGATCCGCCCGGAAGAGATCGCCGACGCGATCTGCTTCATGCTCGCCAACTCGGCGGTCAGCGGCGAGCTCTGGGCGGACGCGGGCTGGCACGCGCCGGCGTAGGCGTCTGTCCTGCGCGAGCACGGACACGGCAGCCTGGGTCGAGCGCAGGCGTCCGCCGGGGACCCCGGAGCTCTTTCCTCTCGCGGGCGGATCGGCACCCAGCGGGCCGGGTCGCCGCGGGTTACGCCGGCACCGCAATGGCCGCCGGCTTGCGCTCGCCGGGCGGGCGTTCGTCCATCAGCCACTGCAGCGTGAACGCCGTGATCCCGATCGCGATCAGCGCTCCCCAGGCGACGTTGTAGTTGCCGAAGCGATCCAGCACCACGCCGCCCATCCACGCTCCGAAGAACGAGCCGAGCTGGTGACTCAGGAAGACGATGCCGTAGAGGGTATTGAAGTGCGTGAGGCCGAATGCCCGGCCGATGATCCCCGTGATGAGCGGCGCGACGCCCAGCCACAGGAAGCCCATCGCGGCCGCGAAGACGAGCGTCGAAGCCTGGCTGATCGGCACGGCGAGGAACAGCACGATGATCAGCGTGCGAGCGAGGTAGATCAGCGCGAGCAGGTGCTTCTGGCTGTAGCGCGCGCCGAGCAACCCGAAAAGGTATGTGCCGATCGCGTTGAAAAGCCCGATCAGCGCCAGCGCGCTCGCCGCCACGCCGGGCGCCACGCCGCAGAGCTGCAGGTAAGCCGACAGGTGGGTGGTGATGAACACCAGCTGGAAGCCGCAGGCGAAGAACGCCAGCGTCATGAACAGGTACCCTCGATGGCTCATCGCTTCGCGCAGCGCCTCGCCGAGCTTCTGCTTGCTCGCCTCGGCGGCATGCGCCGGGGCGGGCTCGCGAACAGCCAGCGACAGCAGCGCCATCGAGGCTGCGATCGCCGCGAAAACGTACATCGCGCTCCTCCAGCCGAAGCCATCGATCAGCCACTGACCGAGCGGCGCGAGCACCATCGTGCCCAGGGAGCCGGCGGCAGCCACCAGACCGACGGTCTGAGTGCGACGCTCGGGCGGCGTGGCGCGCGAAACCGTGCCGATGAGCACGCCGAAGCCCGTGCCCGCGGTGCCGATGCCGGCCAGAAAACCTCCGAGTTCCAGCGCGCCGGGCAGCACCTTCGCGAACACCATGAGCGCGAGGCCGGCCGCATAGACGAGCGAGGTGACGATCAGCACCGGCCGGGCGCCGTAGCGGTCCGCCAGGGCGCCGACGAAGGGCTGCGAGACGCCGTAGACGATGTTCTGCAGGGCGATCGAGAAGCCGAAGGTCGCGGCGGAAATGCCGAGCTCGACGGTCATCGGCCGCATGAAGATGCCGAGGCTCTGGCGCAGTCCGATGCACAGCGAGATGATCGCGCCGCTCAGGACGATGAGCAGCAGCATCGCGCGACGATCGATCGGGGCAGTCATGGAGCGCTCTGTCAGGATGGAGGTAAACAGAACGGTTTACGAATCATCCGGCAAAGGCTAGACTGTGTCAAGAAAAGACTACACCGATCGGTTTACCTTGACTGCCGCCAGCACGAAACTCGCCTCGCCTGCCGAGCGCATCCTGGCCGCTGCGGACCGGCTGTTCTACTCGCAGGGGATCCACGTGGGCGTCGATGCCGTCGCCGCGGAGGCGGGAGTGAGCAAGCGCACGCTCTACAACCACTACGCGACCAAGAACGACCTGGTCGCAGCGTACCTGCTCGCCCGCTTCAGGCACATCGCGCCCTCCGACGCACCCGCGCGCGAGCAGCTGCTCGGCTACTTCGACTACCTCGAGCGCGTCTTCGCCAGCCCGGCCTATCGCGGCTGTCCCTATGTGAACGCGGTCTGCGAGCTCTCCGACCCCCGGCATCCGGCCGCGATCATCGCGCGGCGTTTCAAGCTGGAGCGCCGCGAATGGATCCGAGCGCTTCTCCTGCGCCTGGGCGCCTCCGATCCGGACGAGCTCGCCACCCAGATCCAGCTTCTGATCGAGGGCGCCGTGGCTTCCACGCTCGTCCGCGGCGACCCCGCGCTCGCCCGCGCGGCGCGCGGCGCCGCGGAGACATTGCTCGACGCCTCCTTGAACCCGAGCAGCGATCGAAGGGTCGCCCGGCGCCGGACGCGGCGAAGAAGCGATGCCTAGGTGATCCGCATCGCGTGCAGGAGCGCGAGCTCGGCGCGGGGAACGAAGCCGAGCGCCCGGTACATCTCGATCGCGCGCCGATTCGGATGGTCGACGTGGAGCATCGGCGTCTCGCCCGAGCGCAGCATGCGGTTCACGACGCGGCCGACCAGCGCGCGCGCGTAGCCGCGCCGCTGCACGTCCGGATGCGTGCACACTGCGCTCACCTCGCGGGCCTCGCCGATCCACATCCGCTCGCCCGCCATCGCCACCAGCCGGCCGCGCTCGCGAACGCCGAGGTAGCGGCCGAGCTCGATCGTGCGGAGCCGGAACGGACCCGGCTTGGTCAGCTCGACCAGCTCGAGGATCTCGGGCACGTCGGCCGCGCCGAGCGCCAACGCCTCGAGCTCGCCCTCTGGCAGCGGCGAGCGGTCGGCGCGGATCATCTGGATGAGGCGCGAGGCGTAGAGCGTGCGCCAGTTGCCGGGCAATTCGGGCGCGGCGGGGCCGATGAGCGCGACGTCGTGGCCAGCGCCGACGAGCGCTTCCAGAGCGGTTACGTGGGCGGGCGTGCCGCCTGCGATCGCTCCGATCGGCGAGATGCTCTCGTCATAGCGGCGCGCCAGCCCGTCGCCGCGCGCGAAGTGCGCGTGGTGCGTCGTCAGGCACGACCACACCGGACGGTCGAGGAGCGTTTCGAGCGCGACGGAGCCCACGCCCGGGATTCTGTCATAGCGGTCCGCGAATGCGCTGTTCGATCCGGCCCGCGGAACGCCCGGCAGCGGGAGTAAACTCCCTTTCGAGCAGGGAATCGCCCGGCGGCCCGCCGGTCCGACTTCGACAACCATTCCCGAGGGTATGGAGGAACGATGGCCAGCGTCACGCATGTGCAGCCGCAGCACAGCATCGGCTCGACCGACGTTCGGCGTCGCATCTGGGCGATCGTCGGAGGCTCGTCAGGCAACCTCGTCGAATGGTACGACTTCTACGTCTACTCGTTCACGGCGCTCTACTTCGCTTCGGAATTCTTCCCCAAGGGGGACCAGACCACGCAGCTCCTGAACGCCGCGGGCGTGTTCGGCGCGGGGTTCCTCATGCGCCCCGTCGGCAGCTGGCTGTTCGGCCGGATCGCCGACAAGCGCGGCCGTCGCGTCTCGATGATGATCGCCGTCATCATGATGTGCGCGGGCAGCCTGCTCGTCGCCGTGCTGCCGACCTACGCCAGCATCGGTGTCGCAGCGCCGTTCCTGCTTTTGTGCGCGCGGCTGCTGCAGGGCCTGTCGGTCGGCGGCGAGTACGGGACGAGCGCGACCTACATGAGCGAGGTGGCGCTGCACCGGCACCGCGGCTTCTTCGCCTCGTTCCAGTACGTCACGCTGATCGGCGGCCAGCTGCTTGCGGTGCTGGTGCTCGTGATCCTGCAGCAGCTGCTCTCGCCCGAAGCACTCAAGGCCTGGGGCTGGCGCATCCCGTTCGCCATCGGCGCGGTCGCCGCGGTCGTCGCCTTCTTCCTGCGCCGCTCGCTCGCCGAGACGACCTCCGCCAATGTGCGCCGCAACACCGAAGCCGGGACGCTCAAGGGCGTCTTCCGCTATCCGCGGTCGTTCCTGACCGTCATCGGCTTCACGGCAGGCGGCTCGCTGATCTTCTACACCTTCACCACCTACATGCAGAAGTACCTCGTGAACACCGCCGGCATGAAGGCGACGACCGCGAGCGAGGTGATGACGGGGGTACTGTTCTGCTACATGCTGCTGCAGCCCGTGTTCGGGGCCATCTCCGACCGGATCGGGCGCCGCAATTCGATGATCTGCTTCGGCATCACCACGGTGCTGATGACCGTGCCGGTATTGAGCGCCCTCGCCCATGTCTCCGATCCGTGGGCGGCCTTCGGCCTGGTGCTGCTCGCGCTCGCCTGCGTGAGCTTCTACACCTCGATCAGCGGGCTCGTTAAGGCGGAGCTCTTTCCCATGCACGTGCGCGCGCTGGGCGTGGGCCTCGCCTACGCCATCGCCAACGCGATCTTCGGCGGCAGCGCCGAATACGTCGCGCTGTGGTTCAAGTCGATCGGATCGGAGTCGATGTTCTTCTGGTACGTCACCGTGATGTGCGGCATCGCGCTGGTCGCCGCGCTCTCGATGCTCGATACGCGCAAGCGCGGCCACCTCACCGAGGACGAGGCGAAGCTTCTGGAGGCCTGAGACGTCAGCCTCGCGAGCGCCGCCGCTTCTCCCGCGCATCATGGCTCCTCCGTCCGGCGTCGCGAGCACCGTGCCCGGCGCGCGGGAACGACACGGAAGCATCCTGCATCCCGTCGTGATGATGCTGTTGATCATTCTCGGCGCGGTCTTTCTTACCTACGTGATCCGCTCCGGCGAGTTCGAGCGCAAGGACGGCCTCGTCGTCCCGGGCACCTACCGCACGATCCCGAAGGACACCGGGCTCGCCGCCCTGGCGAGGCCCGCCCCGCCGAAGAGCACCGCGGCAAACGCCTACCCCGCGAGCCTGACGACGGTGTTCACAGCGATCCCCGCGGGCATGGTGCGCGCCGCGCCGCTCATCTTCATGGTGATGTTCATCGGCGGCATGTTCGGCGTGCTGCGCAAGTCCGGCGCCCTGGACGCCGGGATCGACCGCCTGCTCGCGGCGACGCGCGGCAACGTGTACTGGATGACGCCGCTCCTGATGGTGGTGATCTGCGCAGGCAGCTCCTTCCTCGGGCTCATCTCGGAATACCTGGTCATCATCCCCATGGTCGTGCTCCTCGCTCAGCGGGTCGGCCTGGGACCGCTCTTCGCAACCGCGCTGGTGGCGATTTCGGCGAAGCTCGGCTACCTCTCGTCGGTGACCAATCCGCTCGCGGTGGGCATCGCCCAGCCCATCGTCGGCGTGCCGGTGTTCAGCGGCTTGTGGCTGCGGCTGGTCATCTTCGTGCTCTACCTGGCGCTGGGCATCGGCTACCTCCTGTGGCACGTGCGCAAGACGGGATTCACGCCGCCGCGCGACATCGACCGCTCGAAGAGGCTCTCTCCGCGGCATCTCGCGATCCTGCTGGTGCTTTGCGCGAGCATCTTCGGCCTGGTGGCGGGCACGCGGAACTGGGGCTGGCACAGCGGGGAGCTCGCAGCGTACTACATCTTCCTGGCGCTCGTGATCGCCGTGCTGTCCGGGCTGCCTTCGCGCGAGTCGGCCGACGCCTTCATGGACGGCATGAAAGGCATGGTGCTGGGCGGCCTCCTCATCGGCCTCGCAAGCTCGGTCGAGATCATCCTGCGCGACAGCCTCGTGCTCGACACGGTGATCCACGATCTGGCGAGCGCCGTCGAGGGGAGGCCCGCGATCGTCGTGGCCCAGGGGATGGTGCTGATCGAGACCGTGCTCGACGTGCTCATTCCGTCGACGTCGGGCAAGGCGGTCATAAGCATGCCCCTTCTGGGCCCGATCGGCACGCTCGCCGGCGTCAGCGGCCAGACGACGGTGCTCGCGTTTCTTTTCGGCAACGGGCTCACCAACATGGTGACGCCGACGTCGGGCATGCTGCTCGCCTATCTCGCGACCGGCGGCGTCGGTTACAGCCAGTGGATCCGCTTCATCCTGCCGCTGTTCGTCCTGCTGTTCGTGCTGTCGATGATCATCATCGCGATCGCGGTGGTCATCGGCTATTGAAGCCTCCGGCACCCAGGCCACCGAGATGGAACGCGCGCCCCCCCTCATCCTCGAGCCGCCGGCGGTGGACGCGCTGCCGCTGCTGTTCGACTCGCCCCACAGCGGCCGCGATTATCCGCCGGACTGGATCACGCCCCTCGAGCGCATCGAGCTCCGGCGCGGCGAGGATGCGCTGGTCGACGAGCTGCTCGCCGGCGCGCCGCGGCACGGAATCACGCTGCTCGCAGCACGCTTCCCGCGCTGCTACATCGATGTGAACCGGGAGATCGACGACATCGATCCCGCGCTGCTCGCCGAAGCCTGGCCGGGGCCGTCGCCGCTCAAGCCCACCGAGAAGAGCCGCAAGGGATTGGGGCTCATCCGCCGCTACGTCGTTCCGGGCGTCGCGATCGTCGACGCGCCGCTGTCGATCGCCGACGTGCGCTCCCGCATCCAAGCCGTCTACCTGCCGTACCACCGGGCGCTGGCGGAGCGCATCGAGTCGCTGCGCGAGCGCTTCGGCTTCGTGTGGCACGTCGACTGGCATTCGATGAAGTCGCGCGGCAACGCCATGACACCCGACGGCGCAGGCGCGTCGCGGCCCGACATGGTGGTCGGCGACCTCGACGGCACGAGCGCCGATCCCGGGCTGGTGGATCTTGCGGTCTCGCAGCTGCGCAGCTTCGGCTACCGCGTAACCGTCAACGATCCCTACAAGGGTGCGGCGATCGTGCGCAGGTACGGCAAGCCCGCGGAGCGCCGCAGCACGATCCAGATCGAGATCAATCGGGCGCTTTACCTCGACGAGGCGAGCGTCGAGCCGACCGAAGGCTTCGGCAAGCTCAAGGCTTCGCTGGAAACCCTGATGAGCGCGCTCGCGGCCGCGGTCCGCGCCCGCTGACAGCGGAAACCGGCGTTTACTGCGGGTTCTCGGCGATGAAGACCAGCACCAGCCGATCGCGGCCGCAGGGCGCGAAGTGATAGTAGTTCGCGAACTTCTTGCCCTTGGCGTTCGCGCCCTCGATCCTCACGTAGCCCGTGCCCGCCTTGGCTGAGAACTCGGGCGCAACGGCCGCGTTGAGGAAGCGCTCCGAGTAAACGGCGAGGTCCGCGTCGATCCCGCTCAGGCCGCGGATCGCCTCGACCTGCTTCGCGTCGAATTCCTGCGCCGCGAGCAGCGCCTTCAGGTTCCTCTTCATCGCTGCGTCGTGCACCGCCTGGTACGCGGCCGCCAGCGCCTCCTGCGCCGGCTTCGCCGCGGTCGTATCCCAGCGCGTGCCGTGGATCCAGTCGCCCTGGCTCAGCTCGTTGACCAGCGGCTTCGAGATCGGCAGGTCGAACTCGAAGCTCCCGTAGAGCTTGTGCACGACCTGGCCCGTGGCGCGGTCGAGATCGTCCTTCATGCGGCTCTGCCAGTAGCGGCTGCCGACCGCTTCCTCCCGGCTGCTGCCGCCGAAGGACTTGCCCGCGGCGAAGTATTTCGACACGCCTTTCGCGAGCGTGACCTCCAGGTAGCTCGCGTCGCGCAGCTGCGAGAGCGCGCGGGCCTGCGTCATGGGACAGGCGGAGCCGGCGATCATCGGCGAAGCGATCGGCTTGCTGGTGACGTAGACGACGGTGCCGCGCCCCGCGGGATCCGGGTACGCGATGCCGTCGACGACATCGAACTCGCCGACGTTCACTTCCTTGTAGTGTCCCTTGACCGGCGGGGGATAGCTGTAGGGCGGGACCGCCGGCTCGGCGACCTTGGTCGCCGTGGTCGCCGCCGGGCCGGCGCCGGGCTCTTCCTTGCCGCAGGCCGCGAGCGCGAGCGTCGCGACGCAGGCCGCCGCGAGGCGGAATGCTGGCTTTCTCATCGGTCCCTCCGGCGATGGATCGGCACGCCGGCAGAGCGCGCTCGGATCGGACGAGCTACTGGCTGACCAGGCACTGGCTGCCGTCGACCCTGTACTTCTGCGTCATGGTCGACGTGCTGCTGCCGTTCTTGTCTTTCGTCGTCTTCTTCACCGTCAGCGTCGCGTTCTGTCCCTGAACGTCGAGCACGCCGTTGGACTTGATGTTGTTCGCGAAATCCTGCTCCGACGAAGACATCTGCTTCATCATTCCGGACATCATGTCGCGGTCCTTGGCGGGCATCTTCTGCCACTGCGCCTGCATCTCCTTGGTGGAGAGCTTGTTCGCCTCGTCGATCTTGCCCGCGTGCAGCAGGCCCATCTGCTTGACCGCGGTCTTGCCGCACGGGTGATCGAGGATCGCTGCGCCCTTGATCTCGGACGCGGTAGCGCCGCTCGTGAGCAGAAGCGCAAGCGTGCAGCCGATGCCGGCCGCCGCGATTCGGTGGTTCATGCGGATTCTCCCTGTTGTCGGCGCCTCTTCTATAGCGGCGCTCGTGGGTCGGGAGTTTACACGCGAACGCCGCCGCCGGACACGTCCGGCGACTCAGGACTCGCGCTCGAAATCCATCAGCCAGTTCGTCTCCCAGCTCGCCCCGCCGTCGGCCGAGAACGCCTGCTCCCAGTGGCAGGTCGTGGCGGTGATCGCCGACCAGGTGAAGCGCACGCGGATCGGCATCCCGTTGAAGGTCTCGTCGGAGTAGAAGGTTCCCACGGCGTCGCGGAAGCGGCCTCGGAGCGGCGGGTCCAGCGGACCGAGCGGCATGCGGCTGTCGAGCCACCAGATCGACCACTGGCCGGATTTGGCGTCGAACGCCCGGAGGCCCGCCGCGCGATATGCGCCATCGGGGAAGTCGAGCGCGTTGTCGTCCACCATCGCGGACCCGCCCATGACCTTCTGCACCGCCGACGTGCCCTCGAATTCGATCCACTCGTGGCTCTTCGCGAGTCGCTCCTTCAGCCGCCGGTGATGAACGCGCCAGCGTCCGATGAGGAAGTCGAAGTCGTGTGATGCCGAACCTGCGGATTGCGTCTGCGTCATCCTGCCTCCCTCGTCCTGGTTGAGTTGCGCGACCGGCCGTCCCGGCATGGACAGGCCGAAGCTCAGTGCCGCCAGCGTCACCACCACGTGTTCCAGTTTCACGGCGAGCTCCCTATCAGGGATACGACGTCTGCTTTGTACCATCCTAAACATGACATCGAATGTCATGTTTTTGTGTTAAGGTCGGCGAATGCGTGCTAGCCGGCTGCTCTCCATCCTGCTGAGCCTCCAGGCGCGCGGCCGACTGACCGCCGCGGAGATGGCAGAGGAGCTCGAAGTCTCCGAGCGGACCGTCCACCGCGACATCGACCAGCTCAGCGCTGCGGGCATTCCGGTGATCGCGGATCGCGGCCGCGCCGGCGGCTTCAAGCTGGCCGACGGCTTCCGCACCCAGCTCACCGGCTTCACCGAGGCCGAAGCCGAAGCGCTGTTTCTCGCGGGCCTCCCCGGCCCGGCCGCCGAGCTGGGGCTCGCCGACCTCACGGCGATGGCGCGCACCAAGCTCCTCGCGGCGCTCCCCGCGGGAGCGCGCGCGGCGCGCGTGGCCGAGCGCTTTCATCTCGATCCGGCGGGATGGTTCCGCTCGACCGACGCCGTGACCGCGCTGCCGGTGATCGCGCGCGCCGTCTTCAACGAGCGACAGCTGCGCTTCCGCTATGGACCGACGCGCGAGCTGCGCACGGTCGGTCCGATCGGCGTCGTGCTCAAGGCAGGCGTGTGGTATCTCGTCGCGCAGAAAGGCGGCGCATTTCGCACCTACCGCGTCGGCAGAATCTCGGACGTCGAAGCCCTCGACCAAGCCTATGCGCGCCCGCACCGCTTCGATCTCGCGGCCTGGTGGGCGAGCTCGTCGCGGGAATACGAGATGGCGAGCTATCGCGGCACGGCGACCATCCGGCTATCGCGCCGCGGGCTGGGGCTGGTCGACGCGCTCGGGCCCTACGTCGCGCAGGCGGTGGCGCAGACCGCGACCGAGCCGGACGAGCAAGGCCGCGTACAGTGCACGATCCCGATCGAGTCGGTCGAATACGGCGTGCGAGAGCTGCTGCGTCTCGGCGGCGAAGTCGAGGTCATCGGACCCGCCCCGCTGCGCGAGCGGATGGCGCAGCTGCTGAGCGAGATGCTGCGCAACTACGCGCCGCAGCCGCCGCGCGCCTTACGCCTCCAAAGGTTCAAGCGGCGCCGCCGATAACGCGGGCGCATCGCCGCGCCGCGGCAATGCCCGGGCATGGGGCGCGTCGCGCGAAGCGTATGATTTCGATCGACTCCGAAGCGGCGATCCCAAGTCAATCATGTCACGCATCCTGGTGACCGGGGCCGCCGACGGCCTCGGACGGATCGCGGCCCGGCGGCTGGGCGCCGCGGGCCACGCCGTCGTGCTCCACGCGCGGAATCCCGCGCGCGCCGCGGAAGCGCAGGCCGCGGTGCGCGGCGCGCAGGCTACCGTCTCCGGCGATCTCTCGAGCATCGCGGAGTGCAGGCGGATCGCGGAGCAGGTCAACGCGCTGGGGAGCTTCGACGCCGTGATCCACAACGCCGGCGGCGGCATTCGACGCTCGGGCAGGTCAGCCCAGCAGGGTTCGAACGGACTCAACTGGGCTTAGCGTAGTGTCCGGGAAAGCGGGGGAATTCCACCAGCGGCCCCGGGCGCCCTCGGCCGCGGTGCGCGACGAGGAAGTCCAGGAGCGTCTCCTCGCCGAATGCGTCAGGATCTCCGGAGTGACCCTCGGCGGTGCATGAGGTCACCGGGACACGCCGGATTGTGGCAAGATCGTCGCGACGCGGAACGCTTTGCTTGCATGGAGCTCAAAGCATGAGCATCGAAGACGAGGAGCATCGCGTGAGCCCTCCGCTGACCGACAAGCCCAGCTCGGGCGAGCGGCTGCTGCAACTGATGTTCTCCGGAATGAGCCACCCGGACGCCCTGCCCGCGACCCGGCGCGCACGGGTGGCGGACGCGCCGTACCAGCCGCTGCACCAGCTCAAGTCGACGCTCCACGCGAGCTACCAGCTTCCCCACGCCCAGCCCGTCGTCGCGGTGGGTCCCGATTCGCCGGCGATCGACGTCATGACCGACCTGTCGAAGGTCGCGGCCATCACGACGCGGCGTCTGGCGACGATCGAGGAGGCCAACCGCACGATGAGGGCCCGCGGCGTCCGCGCGCTGTTCGTCCTCGACGACGCGAGATCGGTCCTCGGGATCATCACGTCCACCGACGTGATCGGCGAGAAGCCGGTCCAGATCACGCGCGAGCGCGGCATCCGGCACGACGAGGTGCTAGTGGAGGACGTGATGACGCCCGCCGACCGCCTGGAGGCGATCGAGCTCGCCGACGTGCTCGAGGCGCGCGTCGGCGACGTGATCGCGACGCTCAGGCTCGCCGGTCGCCAGCACGCGCTCGTGATCGAACCCCACGCGGGAGGCGGCGCGCACCGGGCCGTGCGCGGCATCTTCTCGCTGACGCAGATCGCGAGGCAGCTGGGGCTGCCGCCGCAGCCCGTGCACGACATCGGGCGCACCCTCCTGGAAATCGAAGCCGCGATGCGTTCCTGAGGCGGCGGACGACGGCAGCGCGCCGCCGCGGCCTCATGGTCGCTTCGGGGCGGCTCGCGCTCGGAGATCGACCGCGTGCCTGGAGGCGGGACCGGTTAAGATAGGTTTGTCCTCACCTCGTTTTCCGCGCCGATCGAATGAAGCTCGCCGAATACGCAGCGTACGACGCGCTCGGACTCGCGCAGCTCGTCTCAAGCGGACAGGTGTCGCCGAAGGAGCTCGCCGCGACCGCTGCGGCCGCGGTCGCCGCAGTCAACCCTTCCGTCAACGCGGTGGTCGAGACCTATCCGGACCGGATCGAGTCGCTCGACGAGCGCACGCTGGGGGCCGGGCCCTTCCGGGGGGTACCGTTCCTGATGAAGGACGTGTTCGGCCACGAAGCCGGCCGCAGGATCGAGTTCGGCAGCCGGCTGTGCCGCGGCATGGTCGCCAAGCAGGACACGCATTACTGCACGCTGCTTCGCGCCTCGGGCGTCAACATCCTCGGCCGCTCGGCTGCGCCGGAATACTCGATGTCGGGCACCACGGAAGGCGCGCTCTACGGCAACGCCTGCACGCCGTGGCGTGCAGGCCACTCGGCCGGCGGCTCGACCGGCGGAGGCATGGCCGCCGTCGTCTCGGGCATCGTGCCGATCGCGCACGGCTCGGACATCGCCGGCTCGATCCGCATCCCGGCGAGCTACTGCGGCGGCGTGGGGCTCAAGCCCTCGCGGGGCCGCATCTCGTTCGGGCCGATGCTGGACGAGAACGGCTATGGCCTCGCGCAGAATTTCGTGCAGGTGAAGAGCGTGCGCGACGCCGCGGCGATGCTCGATTGCCTCGCGCTCCCGCAGCCCGGCGATCCGTTCCTGATCCCGAGACCGGCCGAGCCGTATGCGAAGCTCCTCGCCCGAAGGCCCGCGCGGCTGCGTATCGGCTGGTCGACCGAAGGGCTCATGGGGATGCCGACCGACGCCGGAGTCGCGAGCGCCGTCGAAGGCGTCGCCCGCGTCCTCGCGCAAATGGGACACGAGACGAGCGAGGAGAGCCCGCAGTTCGGCGGCCTCGACGCGATGCGCGGCATGATGGACCTGTGGTTCTTCGGCTTCGATCTGCGGCTCGCCGCCTACGCGAGACAAACCGGGAACGCGATCGGGCCCGACACGCTCGAGCCCGTCACGCTGGCGATCTACGAGCACGCGAAGCGCATGAAGCCGGAGCAGTTCCTGAGCGCGATCGCGGCGGTCAACGCCGCGCGCCGCCGGCTCGGCGCCTATTTCACGCGCTACGACCTGTGGCTCTCGCCGACCACGACGCGCGTCGCGGAGCCCTGGGGCAGCTACAACCTGGGACGCGCCGACGTGAGCTTCGACGAGATCGCCGAGAAGATCTATCGCGGCACCTGCCAGTTCACGCTGCCGCACAACATTCTGGGAGCGCCCGCGATCTCGCTGCCGCTCGCGATGCACTCGACCGGACTGCCGATCGGCGTTCAGCTCGGCGCGCAACCGGCCGACGAGCACGTGATCCTGCAGCTCGCCGCCGCCCTCGAGGAAGCGATGCCGTGGAAGGACCGCGTGCCGCCGCTGCACGCATCGCGTCTCGGCTGAGCCGCGATCAGGGCCGGAACCAGGCGCTGCCGACCTGCAGATAGACCGCCGTGGTGGCGGGACTGTGGGCCACGTCGAGTCCCGCGTGCAGACCGAACTTGCGGGCGAGCTCGTAGCGAATCCCCGCGCCGCCGCTGCCCACGTTCTGCGTGATCGAGAACGCATCGCGCTTGGTGCGCGTCGTGCCCGCGCCGCCGAAGACCACCGCGCTCCAGCGTCCGTAGAACTGCCAGCGTGCCTCGAGCTCGAGCGACGCCATCTGGTCGCCCTGGTAACGCATCGCCTGGACGCCGCGCAACTGGATGAAAGGCCGCAGAAAGAACGGCGTGCCGTCGGACGACCAGGTGTAGTCCGCTCGGGCACCCAGCGTCACCTCGTGCGGCAGCGACCGCCAGCCGGTCAGCACCTGCTCGAAGCGGCCGAAGTCCTGCGAGGCGCCCAGCGCCTCACGCGACGCGAGATAGGAGCTCTCGGCATAGATCCCGCGGGTCGGCGTGAAGACGTTGTCGCGCGAATCGTATTCGACGACTGCCGTCGGTGCGGAGATGCGCACACGGACCCGATCGGCGAGGCCGGGGAACACGGGCTGGTCGCGCAGCTTCGGATCGACATCGGCGAAGACGTAGCGCAGGCCGACCGCCCATGGCGACTTCGGCGCGAGCTGCCAGTTCGCCTGGGCGACCGCAGCGCTGAACTGAAGCGAGTAGCGCACCTTCTCGTTGAACGTCGACTGGTCCGCGCCGAGGCCGAAGAAATCGAGGTTGGCCTGCCCCGTGCCTGCGCCGACCAGCGTGCGCAGCCGCCCGTCGACCCAGCGGCTCGAGTCGCCTCCGAATGCGGCCCAGGTTCCGTTCTGGGTAAGCAGCGCTCCGGCGGCCGAGATGTTCGGGCGCGCCCAGCCCTCTTCGCCGGCCTCCTTGCGAGGACGCAGGAACATTCCCGCCATGCCGCCGCCGTAGCCGACCGCCGGTTCGGTCACGATGAGCGGGATCGGAAGGAAGCCGTGCGGATTCTCGAGGAAGTAGCTCAAGTCGAGCTGACCGTCGTCGGGATCGAAGAAGCGCGCGCGGCCCTCGCGCTTGTCTTCGGCCTGCGCGGGCGGGGAAGCGGCTTCCCCGTCGCGCGCCGGTTGCGAAGCGTCGTCGGCGCAGGCCGCGTGCGCGAAGCCGAGCGCCCAGACGAAGATCGCGACGGATTGTTTCAGGCCTGTCAGCGGCATCGGATAAACTGCGCCTGTCGTTACCGCCGAGCGCTCAGCGATGAACACGCACCTGCGAATCTTACTCGTTCTGGCCGCAGCGGCCGCGCTGATGCCGGCCTGCACGAGCACCCCGGCGAGCGGCCCGATGTCCGCCGCGAACTACGCAAGCATCGTCGACAGCCCGATCCGTACCGACCAGGACCGGCGCATGGACGCCTCGCGTCACCCGGCGGAGCTCCTAGCGTTCGCGCAAGTCCGTCCCGGCATGCAGGTGCTCGACGTTTCGGCGGGCGGCGGCTACACCTCGCAGCTTCTCGCCCTCGCGGTCGGGCCGAGCGGCACCGTATGGGCGCAGGCGCCCAGGCCCGGGGCGACGCTTACCAAGCGCATCGCCGATCATCCCCAGGCGAATCTCGTCGTCGTGGCGCGTCCGTTCGACGATCCGGTGCCCGATCAAGCGCCGAAGCTCGACCTCATCACGCTGGTGCTCAACTACCACGACATCACCTATCTTCCGGTCGATCGCGCGAAGATGAATGCGCGGCTGTTCGCGGCACTCAAGCCGGGCGGCCACTTCGTCGTCATCGATCACTCGGGGCGGCCGGGGACCGGCATCTCCGAAGGCAAGACCCTGCACCGGATCGACGAGACGGTAGTGCTCGACGAGGTTCGGCGGGCCGGCTTCGTGCTGGAGGCGGAAGGCGGCTTCCTCCGCAACCCCGCCGACCTCCGCGACGATCCGTCGGGCGAGCCGCGGGTTCCGACCGACAAGTTCGCGCTGCGTTTCGTCCGGCCGCTTTAGCGCTCGATGGAAGCTGCCGCTCGCTTCACGGCGCTTCTCCACGACGAGTTCTGGCTCAACGCGTTCTTCGCCGCCGAATGGGCGGTGCGGCTCGCGATGATCGTGGTCGTTCCGTTCCGCCGCTCGCCCGAGGCGGCGAAGGGCTGGCTGCTGCTCATCTTCTTCGAGCCCACGATCGGGCTGATCCTCTACGGCCTCATCGGACGCCCGACACTGCCCGCATGGCGCGTGGCGCGGCACGTTGAGTTCGAGAAGCTGAGCCACCCGATCTTCGAGCGGCTGGCCGCGGAGCCCAACATCTTCCATCCGGACGTGGGACCGGAGCTCAACAAGGCCGTGACGCTGGCGGAGAATCTCGGCGAGCTTCCGATCCTGGGCGGCAACGCGCTCGAGGTCCTCGCCGATTACGACGGTTTCGTCGACCGGCTGATCGACGATATCGGCGCTGCCCGCGATCACGTCCACCTGCTCTTCTACATCATCGCCGACGACGCGACGACCTGGCGGGTGATCGAGGCGCTGCAGCAGGCGGCCGAGCGCGGCGTGGTCTGCCGCGTCCTCGCCGACTCGCTCGGCTCGCGCCCCGACTTCGACCGGCTCAAGCCGAAGCTCGAAGCGGCCGGAATCCTCGCGGAGGAGACTATGCGCGTGGGCCTCTTCCGGCGCGCCGGGCGCCTCGACCTTCGCAATCATCGCAAGATCGCGGTGATCGACGGCCGCATCGCTTACACTGGCTCGCAGAACCTGGTCGATGCGACGTTCAAGGAAGGGCTCACGTACGAAGAGCTCAACGTGCGCATGGCGGGTCCCGTTGCGCTGGAGCTGCAGGCGGTCTTCGCCGAGGACTGGTACGTCGAGACCGGCGAGTTCCTCGGCGACCCTCGCTACGTTCCGGACCCGGAGGTACGGGGGAACATCGCGGTACAGACGCTGCCGAGCGGCCCCGGCTACCCGCGCGAGAACAACCTGCGGCTCATCGTGTCGCTGATCCACGCGGCCAACCTGCGCGTGTTCATCACCATGCCGTATCTCGTCCCCGACGACGCGCTGCAGCAGGCGCTCACGACCGCGGCGCTGCGCGGCGTCGACGTGACGCTCGTCGTCCCGAGGCAGATCGACCAGTACCTCGTGGGCTACGGCCAGCGCTCGTACTACGAGGAGATGATGGAGGCCGGCGTGCGCATCTGCCGCTACGGCAAGCGCTTCCTGCATGCCAAGTGCGTGACCATCGACGACACGATCGCCTGGATCGGCTCGTCGAACCTCGACATCCGCTCCTTCGCGCTCAACGCCGAGGTGGTCGTGCTCATCTACGACACGGGCGTCTGCAACCGGCTCGCCGTCGAGCAGCAGCGCTACCTCCGCGACGGCGAGATGCTGGAACTGGAGCGCTGGCAGCACCGCAATCCCGTCGTCAAGGTGGCGGAGAACCTCGCGCGGCTGTTGAGCCCCCTGCTGTAGCCGCCTCCGGAAACGCGCCGCGGCACGGCCTGGCGCCGACGCGCGGCTCGCGAGCTTCTGCCGCTACAATGCGCGATGGCCGCCTGGACCTGGCTCATCCCGACGCTCTCCCTGGCGCTTCTCGTCGGCGGGATCGTCGCCGGCGTGGGACCGATCCTCGCTGGCGTCTGCGGCGCCGCCCTGATCGGCGCGGTGATCGCCGCGGTCCATCATGCGGAGGTGGTTGCGCACCGCGTGGGCGAGCCGTTCGGCACGCTGGTGCTCGCCGTCGCCGTGACCGTCATAGAGGCGTCGCTGATCCTCTCGATGATGCTCGCCGGCGGCACCGGGGCCTCGGCGCTCCCGCGGGACACGATCTACGCGGCGATCATGATCATCTGCAACGGCGTCGTGGGCCTATGCGTCCTCGTGGGCGGCATGGCCCACCGCGAGCAGGCTTTCCGCGTCGAGGGCGCGAGCGCCGGGCTGGCGGCGCTCATCGCCCTGTCGGCGTTTTCGCTCGTGCTGCCGGTGTTCACCATATCGACGCCCGGCGGCACATACAACAACGCCCAGCTAGCATTCGCGGCGCTCACCTCCGCGGTCCTGTGGGCGGTGTACGTCTTTATCCAGACGGTGCGCCACCGCGACTACTTCCTCCCGCCCCAGGATGCGTCCGCGCCGGACGCGCACGCCGAGCCGCCGACCCAGTTCCAGGCGTGGGTGAGCTTCGGCCTGCTCGTCGCCTCGCTGGTCGGGGTCGTCGGGCTCGCCAAGCTCATCTCGCCCCTGATCGAGGAGGCGGTCGATCGCGCAGGCGCTCCGAAGGCCGTGATCGGCATCGTGATCGCGATGCTGGTGCTCCTCCCCGAGACCTGGGCCGCCGCGCGCGCCGCCTACGCGAACCGGCTTCAGACGAGCATGAACCTCGCGCTCGGCTCGGCACTGGCGAGCATCGGCCTCACCATTCCCGTGGTCGCGATCGCGTCGATCCTGCTCCACACCCCGCTCGTCCTCGGGCTGGGTCCCAAGGACCTGGTGATGCTCGCCGTCACATTCCTGCTGACGGTGGTGACGCTTGGAACCGGCCGCACGCACGTGATGCAGGGCGCGGTGCACCTGGTCGTCTTCGCGACCTATCTGTTCCTCGCGTTCGTGCCTTGACGGCGCGGAGTCACATCTGCTTGAAGAGGTGATTGAAGGTCCGGCTCACCTCGAGCTTCTCGTCGCTGCCCTTGAGGTGCACCACCTGCTTGCCGCTGAAGTTGCGGCTGACCTGCGCGATGGCATCGACGCGCACCAGCGTCGCGCGATGGATCTGCCAGAACTCGCTGGGGTCGAGCTCCTCGATCAGCTCCTTGATCGGCTTGCGGATCAGCGCCTCGAGGGTCTCGGTTTGCACCCGCGTGTACTTGTCCTCGGCACGAAAGAACAGGATCTCGCCGGTCGGGATCATGCGGATGTTCGAACCCACGCTCGCCTGGACCCAGCGCAGATACTCGCGCTTCGGGGCGTCACCCCCGAGGCGCTGCGACAGCTGCGCCAGCAGCTCGTCGACGCCGCGCGGCTTCTGCTCGAGCCGCTCGCGCAGCCGCCGGCACGTCACCTCGACGCGGTCGGGATCGACGGGCTTGAGCAGATAGTCGACCGCGCCCTGCTCGAAGGCGCGGACCGCGTATTCATCGTAGGCCGTCACGAATACGAGGTGAGCCCGGCCCGCGAGCGCCTGCCCGGTCCGGATGCCGTCCATCTCCGGCATGTTGATGTCGAGAAAGACGATGTCCGGCTCGAGACTCTGCACCATCGCCAGCGCTTCGCGGCCGTTGGCCGCCTCGCCGACGACCACGAGCTCGGGCCACGCCTCCTTGAGCCGCCCGACGATCTGGTCGCGCATCAGGCGCTCGTCGTCGACGACCACGGCGGTGGGAGCGGGCTGGGCGTGCATCGCGAATGGAATCCGGTCAGCCGGCGGTGGGAGCGACCTCGTAGGGCACGACGATCGTGGCGCAGGTCCCGCCCGCGGCCGGCACGCTGATGACGAGCTCGGCACGGCCCTTGTACAGCGCCTTGAGCCGCTCGCGAATGTTGGCCAATCCCACGCCTCCATCGCCTTTCGGGGCAAAGCCGACGCCGTCGTCGAGGACGTGCACCGAGAGGCGCCCGTCGGCGATTTTCGCTCCGATCTCCAGCCTGCCCCCGGCCGCCCGGGGCTCTAGACCGTGCTTGATCGCGTTCTCCACCAGCGTGAGCAGCATCATCGAGGGAAAGATTGCCGATTTCAAGCCTTCCGGCACGTTCACCGCCGTCTGCAGGCGCTCTTCCATGCGCACCGCCATGATGTCGAGGAACGCGCGGCACATCTCGACCTGCTGGCCCAGAGTGGGCCGCGCGCCTTCACGCATCTGCGGCAGCGACGAGCGCAGGTAGCGGATCAGGCTCTGCTGCATCTTCGAGGCGCGCGGCGGGTCGGTCTGGATCAGCTGGTCGATGCTGCCCAGCGTGTTGAACAGGAAGTGCGGCTCGATCTGCGCCTGGAGCGCCTCCATCCGCGCCTCGAGCACCGTGCGCTCGAGCTGCTCGGTGTCGGCCCGGGCGGTCTCCTGGCGCGCGGTCAGCTCGGCGCGGCGCTTCCCGCCGGCCATGACCTTGATGATAGCGGAGACGACGATGAAGCCGAAGAACGTGTTGGGGCGATTCAGCATCGCGGCGAGAACCAGCCCCAGCAGGTAGACGACGAACAGCGTCTTCCACGACACCACGGCGAGCCAGTCGAAGAAGCGCCACCACAGCTCGACGAGCAGCCGCCAGATGTCGCGCAGCGTCTGCTTCGTGCCGGGCGGCTGAAGATCCGGACGTGGCTGGTCGGTGCTCATGGCGCGCACACTACCCGGCGAGGACGCTTCGCTCCACCGGATCCGGATGCGCTGCACGGGCAGCGTGATGGAATGCACGGGCGCGCGACAGCCGGCGGCAGCGCGCCGTCGCTCACGGGCACCGCGTCGATCGAGCTCACTAAGGCGCGGTCCGGCGCACCGCAGGGAATGCCTCGGCCAGGTTCATCCGGCGCAGAAACTCGACCCAGCGCGGATCGCCGTGCAAAGGCTCGAAGATCCGATCGGCCCCGGAAACCACGACGCCGGGATCGCGCTGGGCGTAGGCCCGGTCGAGCCATTCGAACGCCTTGTCCATCTCGTGGCGGTACGCGTAGACCTCGGCGACCTGGTAGGCAGCGGTCCAGCCGAACTCGTCGATGATCACCTGGAGCGCCGCGTCCGATTCCGCGGCATTGCCGAGCGCGTGATGAAGCATCGCCAGGGCGAGATTGCGAAAAACCCCGTGCGATTCGCGCTGCGCGAGCGGCAGCAGCTCGTCAACGCGCGCATGGCCGCTCAGCAGGCGCGTGATGGCGACGAAGGCGTGGTTCAGGCCTGCCTCGGGCGCGAGATCGAGCGCGCGCTCGAACGACGCCGTGGCCTCGTCGTAATGCTCGCCCATGATCGCGATCATCCCGGCCTGCCGGTGCGTGCGCGCGGAGAGCGGATCGAGCGCGACCGCCTTGGCGATCAGCTCGCTTCCCTCCTCGGTGCGGCCCAGAATCCGCGCGAGCTGCGCCACGGCGCGCAGCGCGTTGGCGTCGCCGGGAGCGAGCTCCAGCGCGCGCCGAAACGAAGCCTCCGCGGCCGTAAAGTTCCAATCGTGGCTCTCGAGCACCGAGCCGAGCGCGATGTGGGCCTCGGCGAGATCCGGCGCCAGCTCGAGCGCGCGTTGCGCGGCCTTGCGTCCCTGCTCGTAGCCTTCGTCGATCGGCGCGAAGCCGTAGCCGGCGCGGAGCTGGTGGACCTGCGAGAGCCCCGCCCAGGCCAGCGCGAACTCCCGGTCGATCGCGATCGCGCGCTCGAACAGCTCGATCGCCTTGTCGGTGTCCGCCTGCGTCACGCGATCGCCGAAGAACTTGCCCTGCAGGTAGAGCTGAAAGGCTTCCGGATCGTGACTGCGGCCGGTGGAGGCCTTGCGCACCTCCGCGGCCGCCGCCTTCCCGGTCGCCGCCTCGCCGGCGCCGAGCAGCGCCGCGCGCAGCTCCTTCACCACCGACTGCGCGATGTCGTCCTGCACCGCGAAGATGTCGTCGAGCTCGCGGTCGTAGGTTTCGGACCACAGGTGCGAGTCCGAAGCGACCTCGATCAGCTGCGCGGTGATGCGCACCCGCTTGCCCGCCTTGCGCACGCTGCCTTCGAGCACGGTGGCCACGTTCAGCTTCTGCGCGACCGTCGGGATGTCCACGCCCTTGCCCTTGAACGAGAACGCGGAGGTGCGCGAGGCCACGCGCAGCCCGCGGATCTTCGCGAGCACGTTGAGGAGCTCCTCGGATAGCCCGTCGGCGAAGTACTCGTTCTCCTCGTCGCGGCTCATGTTGACGAAGGGCAGCACGGCGATCGACGGCGTCTCCTTGTCGACGGGAGCGGCCTGCGACTTGAGCGGGGCGAAGCCCTGCGGCAGGTCCGGATGGTTGAGCTGGAACAACGCTTCGGGCCGTCCCAGATCCTTCAGCCCGTGCGCGCCGAGCGCCTTGACGCTCGCGAGCGGCGGCAGGTGGTCGCGGCAGAGGTCGTGCGTCGATTCCGAGAGCAGCGTCTGGCCGCCGTGGCCGGCGGCGAGCAGGCGCGCGACGCGGTTGAGCGGCGGGCCGAAATAATCGTCGTCGCGCACTTCGACCGCGCCGGTGTGCAACGCCATGCGCACGCGAAGCTTCGCGCCTTCCGGCCAGGGCTCGCGCAGCAGAGCCCGCTGCGCGTCGAGGGCCGCAGCGACCGCGTCGGAGGCGGTGTGAAACGATGCGCAGAACGCATCCCCGCCGGTCTTGAACACGTGCCCGCCGTGGCCCGCGATGCACTGGCGCAGCAGCGTGTCGTGGCGAGCGAGGGCGGCGCGCATCGCCGCGGCGTGCGCTTCCCAGAGCTGCGTGCTCCCCTCGATGTCGGTGAACAGCAGCGTGACGGTGCCGGTGGGGACAGTGGCCATCGAAGTCCTCGCGGGCAGCGCCCGCGGCGCCAATGATACCGCCTCGCTTCGCGCCGCCCAGCGGGTCACGCAAGTCCTTGAGGTGCCACGCCCGCCGGGCGCCCTGCGCGTCGCGGAACCCCTCGCTACGAGCCTGTCCGCGAAACCGCCAGGCGCACCAGCGTGCGCCTTCCTTCCCGGGATACGGTCACGCCGCAGCGGGTCGAGCCCTTCGTCGCCGAGACGACGAACATGTCGCCGCCGCTGGAGCTGCTCTGGACGCTCCAGCCCTGCGCCTTCAATGCCGCCTCGTAGAACTTCGCCGCCTCGGCCACGGAGGCAGTCGTGTCGAAGTGCACGATCGTGCGTCCGCCCTGGGACAAGGCGAGCTTCAGGGTCGCGCCCTCGAGGATCGGGACGTCCTTCGGGAAATCGTCCGGCAGCGCCTGGCTCTTCCCGGTCGCGCCACCGGTGCTGCGCGCGGCCGTACGATGACTCGTTTCGCTCTTGCCGCAACCCAGCGAGACAACGGCGAGCGCCGCCAGCGCGGTGAGCGCCGCTCGTCGGGGGTGTGGCTTCCGGGTCACGGTCCGATCCCTCGAGCGGCAAGCATAGTCCACTCGACTCCGGGAGGCGCCGCACCTGCAGAACACGCGTCCCTGTCAGCGATCTGAAAGCACTCCTGTTCTATGATCGCTCTCGTTGGTCCGGCGAGCAGCGATCTCCCTGGCTGCTGCGCCGTTTCCTTGCCGGGCGGCCGAGCCCTTCCAGACTCGACCGCTCGGCTTTCTCCCCCTCGGCGAAGCGGCGCGAACGCGTTGGCTGCGCCGTCGCGGCGACCGCGCACCGTCGGAGTCGAAAGCCCGTCCGCTATGCCGCGTTGGACTGCGGCGCGCGCCGCGCGAATCGTGATACGGCGCCGTCGTCGAGGCTCACCATCGTTCCCGGCGTCAGCGCGATCACCCGGGCGTGAGGTGCGCCCGCCTGCGCCGCGGCGATGAACTCCTCCCATGGGTGCGAGGTCGCGCCCATCATCGCGTGGAACTTCTCGTGCGGAGGATAGAGCAGCACCATCTTCGGCTGCAGCGCCGCGACTCCGCGACGCACGTCGTCCATGAAGTCGAGCTGCATGCCGGCGAGAAGCACATCGATGCGGAAGCGGTGGGCGAGCCCGGCGATCTCGCCGTCGGTCATCTTGGTATTGAAGCCCTCGTTGTAGTTCATGACGGTCGCGCCGCCGGGGAGCGTGAGCACGTAGCCCATGTACGGCGCATAGAACGGCGCCCGCGTAGCGCTGCTCCAGGCCCAGGCAAGCTGCGTGGCATTGCCTCGCAACAGGGCCCGCGAGACCGAGCGCACCAGGTTGATGTCGCGGTGCTTCCAGCCGAAGCTGTCGATGCGCAGCCCGGGCAGGGTGCAGCTTTCGTCCCGGTCGAGCGCGCGCAGACGGTTCGCGGGCAGGCCGCGCCGCCAGCGCAGGAAGCCCGTCACCGCCGGGGAGCCGATGATCAGCGCGCGCGTGCGCCGCGCGATGACCGGCACGTCGAGGAAATGCTCCTCGTGCCCATGCGTGACGGCGATGTAGTCCGCGTCGCTGAAGTCCTCGATCGAGAACCAGTCTGCGCCGCAGTAGGGGCGGAAGAACGGATCGAAATAGAGCCTGTGCGCCGGCGTCGACACCGAGAGCGCGGACCAGCCGAAGTACCGGACGGTTGCCTGCGAAGCGGGGATGCCGGGTGGCGAGGTCATGGATGGTGATGCGAGAGCGCAGGCCGCTCCGCTGCCGTCATTCGGTTTTCGCCTGCCCGGCGTCGATCGCCGACGGCGAGTTCCTGGTCTGAGCTGGCGTGGAGAAACGCGAGGTCGCAATCTGCACGACCAGCACGGCCAGCGTCAGCACGAAGATCGAACCGGTCACGACCAGGACGCTCTGGAAGGACAGGTCCTTGATGTCGACGGCCAGAAAGCGGGTGAGCGCCGTGATTGCCACGTAGAGCAGGAACAGCACCGGCAGGCGATCGGTCTTGAAGTAGATCCCGACGATGGTTCCGAGCTCCAGATAGATGAAGAGGAGCAGGATGTCGTCGAAGCCCGCATGGCCCTCGCCGATCATCCGCAGGTAGTCGTGCGCCGCCGACCAGACGATCGTCGCGCCGATCACGAACAGCGCGATCATCTGGAAGGCGCTGACCAGCGCATTGCCGAGCCGGTCGAGCCGGTCCTTGAGATCCTGCCTGGCCATCACCCGATCCCGCCAGCGATCATGAGAAGCCTCCGAGGTGTCATCATCTCCGGGGCGCGTGCCTGGCACGTCCGATCGACTGCTCGCATTCCCACGAGCCCCCCCTTTCGAGCGCTGCGAGGATTCTAGAAGGCCGTGAGCGACGCCGCAATATGGCGTCGTCGCCCTTGGCCGACGCCGGGCCGGGTGGATCGGGGCGGGCGAACTCGTCGAGCAGCGGGCACGCGCCCCGGCTCCGACCCGGCATCCCGGCGATAATATAGGGGGCCCACTTGGCGACGAGCCGCCGACACCCACATGAGCGAAGTAAACGCCCCCGAAACCCTCGGCTTCCAGGCCGAGGTCAAGCAGCTCCTGCACCTGATGGTGCACTCGCTGTACAGCAACAAGGAGATCTTCCTGCGCGAGCTGGTCTCCAACGCCTCCGATGCCTGCGACAAGCTGCGCTTCGAAGCGCTCGCCGACTCCGCGCTGTGGGAGAAGGAGCCGGACTTGAGGATCCGCGTCGCCTACGACAAGGCCGCGCGGACGGTGAGCGTCTCCGACAACGGCGTGGGCATGTCGCGCGACGACGTGATCGCGAACATCGGCACGATCGCAAAGTCCGGAACGCGCGAATTCTTCCAGAGCCTGACCGGCGATCAGGCCAGGGATGCCCACCTGATCGGCCAGTTCGGCGTCGGCTTCTATTCATCGTTCATCGTCGCCGACAGGGTTACGCTGGTGACGCGCCGCGCCGGCATGGCGGCCGAGCACGGCGTGCGCTGGGAAAGCGACGGCCAGGGCGAGTACCGGCTCGAGACGGTGGCGCGAGGCGAGCGCGGCACCGAAGTCACGCTGCACCTGCGCGAAGGCGAGGACGAGCTTCTCTCCGGACAGCGACTGCGCTCGATCCTGCGCAAGTACTCCGACCACATCACGATCCCGATCCTCATGAAAAAAGAGGCGTGGGACCAGGACAAGGGCGAGTACGTCCTCGGGGACGATGACGAGCAGATCAACCAGGCCTCCGCGCTGTGGGCGCGGCCGAAGTCGGAAATCACCGAGGAGCAGTATCAGGAGTTCTACAAGCACGTCGGCCATGATTTCGACGCACCGCTCGCCTGGACCCACGCGCGCGTGGAAGGCAAGCAGGAGTACACGCTGCTCCTGTACCTCCCGGCGCACGCGCCATTCGACCTTTGGGACCGCGAGCATCGCCACGGCGTCAAGCTCTACGTCCAGCGCGTGTTCATCATGGACGACGCGGGCGAGCTCATGCCGGCGTACCTGCGCTTCGTGCGCGGTGTGATCGACTCGAGCGACCTGCCGCTCAACGTTTCGCGGGAGATCCTGCAGGAGTCGAAGACGGTCGAGGCGATCCGTGCCGGCTGCGTGAAGCGCGTGCTCGCGCTCCTGGAGGAGCTCTCCGACAACGAGAAGGACAAATACGCGACGTTCTGGAAGGAATTCGGCCTCGTGCTCAAGGAGGGCATCGCCGAGGATCCCGCCAATCGCGAGCGGATCGCGAAGCTGCTGCGCTTCAGCTCGACGCGCGACGGGAACGAGGAACCCGACGTCTCGCTCGCCGATTACGTTGCGCGGATGAAGGAAGGCCAGGACAGTATCTACTACATCACCGCCGAGTCCTTCGGCGCGGCGCGCAGCAGCCCGCATCTCGAGATCTTCCGCAAGAAGGGCGTCGAGGTGCTGCTGATGCACGACCGCGTCGACGAGTGGGTGATGGCCAACCTGACCGAGTTCGAGGGCAGGAGGCTGCAGTCGGTGGCGAAGGGCGACCTCGATCTGGGCAGGCTCGAGGATGAAGCCGAAAAGAAGGCGCAGGAGAAGGACGCCGGCGAGCTCAAGGCGCTGACCGACCGCATCGGCAGCGTGCTCGGCGACAGGGTGAAGGCCGTGCGCGTGACGCATCGCCTCACCGACTCGCCCGCATGCCTGGTCGCGGACTCCTTCGCGATGAGCGGGAATCTCGAGCGGCTGCTGAAGCAGGCCGGGCACAAGATCCCCGAGAGCAGGCCGACGCTGGAAGTGAACCCGCAGCACCCCCTGGTGCGCGCGCTCAAGGACGAAACCGACGACAAGCGCTTCGCGGATTGGAGCCACATCCTGCTCGACCAGGCCGTGCTGGCCGAGGGCGGCCAGCTCGACGAGCCGGGCGCATTCGTCAAGCGTCTGAACGAGCTGATGCTTGACCTGGCGGGGAAAGGCACGGGCTCGAGAATCTGGACGCCGGGGAGCTGAACGCCCCCATCGACCGCCCGCGCGCGGCGCCCGCGGCATCGAGCCCACCGGCCCGCGTGGCTCGAGCGGGCCATTCCCTGCTCGCGCCCGCGAGCGTTCGCAAGTCCCTGACTGGAGTCGTGCGCTCAGCCCGCCGCGGCGGGTGCGCGCCCCGACGGCGCGGAAGACGGCGAACCGGGCGGACGATCCGACGGCGTCGAGTCTTCGCTTGCGGCGCCGACGCCGCGGCGACCGCTCTGCGCGATCAGCCGCTGCAGGAGCTCGACGTCGGCCGGCTTGACCAGGTGATGGTCGAAGCCCGCCTCGCGCGCGCGGCGCCGATCTTCGTCCTGCCCCCAGCCCGTCAGCGCGACGAGCGTCGTGCGCCGGTCCGGATCGTGCTCGCGAAGCCTCCGCGCGACCTCGTAGCCGCTCATGCCCGGCATGCCGACATCGAGCAGCACGATCTCGGGAGCTCGGGCGCAGAACGTCTCGATCGCAGCGGGCCCGTCGTGGGCGACGTATACCTCGGCGCCGAGCGTGTGTAGCAGCATCGCCAGGCTGGCCGCCGCATCGCGATTGTCGTCGACGATCAGGACGCGCCCCGAGGGGAGTATCTGCGGAGTCTTGGCGGCAGGGATGATCGCCGGCGCCTGAACGCTCGCGAGCGGCAGGCTCACGATGAACTCGCTGCCCTTGCCGACGCCCTCGCTCCGCGCCTCGATCGTGCCGCCGTGCATCTCGGCAAGGCGGCGCGAGAGCGCGAGCCCGATGCCGAGCCCGCCCTGGCGCTGCTCGCCGTGCCACGTGCCGCGGTTGAACATCTCGAAGATGCGCGAGAGCGATTCGGGCGGTATCCCCGCGCCGTTGTCGCGCACGGCGATCGTCGCCTGCGCGCCTTCGCGCCGCGCCTCCAGCGCGATGAGCCCGCCGTCGGGCGTGTACTTCGCGGCGTTGTTGAGCATGTTGGATACGATCTGCGCCAGCCGCACGGGATCGCCCTCGAGCCAGATCGCCTCTCCGGGAATCGAGATCTCGACGCGATGGCGTGAAGCCGCGATCAGCGGCTCGCTCGTCTCCAGCGCGCTCCTGACCACGGCGTTGAGCTCCACGCGCTCGCTGCGCAGCTCGAGCGTTCCCCGGCTGATGCGCGCCATTTCCAGGAGGTCGTCCACCAGGCGCACGAGGTGGTTGAGCTGCCGTTCCATGATCTCGCCCGCCTTCGCCTGCGTCGCGTCGCCGGGCTCCGCCGCCCGCAGGAGCTGCAAGGCATTGCGCAAGGGCGCGAGGGGATTGCGCAGCTCGTGCGCCAGCGTCGCGAGGAACTCGTCCTTGCGCCGGTCCGCGTCGCGCAGCGCCTGCTCGGCACGCTTGCGGCCGGTGATGTCGTTGAACACCACGCCGACGCGCCGCAGCTCGGGCGGTCCGATGCGAAACGCGCACACGTCGTACCAGCGTCCCAGCGGGGCGGCTTCGTTGTCGAAGCGCAGCGTCTCGCCCGTCCTGGCGATGCGGCCGTAGATGTCGAACCAGTACTGCTCGAGCCCGGAAACGAGCTCGCTGACCAGCTTGCCCCGCGCGCCCTTGAGCCCGCTTTGCTTCTCGAAGGCGGGGTTGACCTCCAGGAAGCGGAAGTCGAGCGGCCGGTCGTGCGCGTCGAAGAACACCTCGATGATGCAGTAGCCTTCGTCCATCGACTCGAACAGCAGGCGGAAGCTCTGCTCCGATTCGCGCTGTGCCTCGAGAGCACGTCTGCGCAGCTCCTGCGACTGGAGCAGCGAGCCGACGCGTACCAGGAGCTCGCGCGCGCTGAACGGCTTCACCAGGTAGTCGTCCGCGCCCTGGTGGATGCCCTCGAGCCGAGCCTCCTCGCCGGCGCGCGCGGAAAGCAGGATGATCGGGACCACGGAGAGCACGGGATCCTTGCGCAGCTCACGGATGAGACCGAAGCCGTCGAGCTGCGGCATCATGACGTCGGTGAGCACGATGTCGGGCTTGCGCGCGCGGGCGGCCGCGAGCGCCTCGCGTCCATCCGCCGCGAGCTCGACGTCGTAGTCCTCGGCGAGCAGGCGGCGCGCGTAGTCGCGCAGGTCCGCGTTGTCGTCGACGACGAGCACGCGCGCCGCTCCGGCGCGATGCTCGACAGCGGTGGTAGGTTCGCCCAGCCAGCCGAGAGCCTCCAGCCGAAAGCTGTCGGCGCGCTGCACGCTGCCCGTATCGGACTGCGGCTTGCGCGAATCCCCGGCGCGATCCGCCGGCCGATGGAGGCTGCCTTTCGGAATGTCCACCGTGAACGTCGTGCCGACGCCCGGGTCGCTCTCCACCCGGATCGAGCCGTCGTGCAGGCGCACGAGCTCCTGCACCAGCGCGAGCCCGATGCCGCTGCCTTCGTGGCTGCGCCCGCGCGCGCCTTCCACCCGGTGGAAGCGCTCGAAGATGCGCTCGAGCGAATAGGCAGGGATGCCGGTGCCGGTATCGCGGACGGTCAGGCGCAGGTGCTCGTCCTGCGCGCGTAGCCGTACTTCGATCGAGCCCTTCAGCGTGAACTTGAACGCGTTGGATAGAAGATTGAGGACGATCTTCTCCCACATCTCGCGGTCGATCCACGCGAGCGCACCCCGCTCGCAGTCGACGACGAGCGCGAGCCCGGCTTTCTCGCACGCGGAGCGGAAATTGCTGGCGAGGTCGGTCGTCAGCACGCTCACGTCGGTCAGCTCGTAGGCCGCCTGCGTCCGACCCGCCTCGATGCGCGAGAAGTCGAGCAGCGTGTTGACGAGCTTCAGGAGCCTCTGCCCGTTGCGGTGCGCCACCGAGAGCAGCGCGTGCCGCTCGCCGGTTTCGCTCGCGAGCAGTTCCTCGAGCGGGCCGAGCATGAGCGTGAGCGGTGTGCGGAACTCGTGGCTCACATTGCTGAAGAACGCCGTCTTCGCGCGATCGATCTCCGCAAGCGCCTCGGCGCGCATGCGCTCCGCCTCGTATGCGCGCGCATTAGCGAGCGCGGTCACGAACTGGTCAGCGACGAGAGCGAGAAACGCCCGATAGGCCTCGTCGAGGGGACGCCGCGGATTGAGCCCCACGACGAGCTCGCCTGAGCGAGCGCCGGAGCCGGCCAGCGGCAGCACTTTGACGAGCTCGGGTTTCGCGCTCGTCCGCTGCTCCTGCGCTCCGGGCGTGCAGCCCAGCAGCTCGCCGTCCAGGTGCGCGAGCGCGAATTGCACGTCCTGCGGTTGCGCCGCCAGAGTCTCCATCGCCAGCGTGCAAGCCTCGCGCGCACTGCGCGCCGTCGCGTTGCGCGCCGCCAGGTCCTTGAGCAGCGTCATTCGCCGCGTGCCGATGACCCGCTCGGTCGTCTCGGTGACGATGCAGTACACGCCGCCAACGCCACCGGACTCCACTCGCACGGGGTCGTAAGAAACGTCGAAGTAGGTCTCCTCGAGGAAGCCGTAGCGCTCGATCGCGAACAGCAGATCTCTCGCCCAGAAGGCTTCGCCGGTGCGCACGACGCCGGCGAGCAGCGGATGCAGCATGCCGTCCCAGATCTCGCTCCAGGCTTCGCGCCCCGGCAGCCCGAGCGCGTGCGGATGCTTCGCCCCGAAGACCGGACGGTACGCGTCGTTGTAGAGGACGACGAACTCCGGACCCCAGAACAGGATGATCTGGGCCTTGGAGGGCAGCAGCATGCCGACCGTGCTGCGCAGGCTCTGCGGCCATGCATCGACCGGGCCGAGCGCCGTCTTCGACCAGTCGAAGGCGCGCGTGCGCGCGCCCATTTCGCCGCCACCTGCGAGAAACTCGTACGCGGCCGGCGCTGTTTCGCGGGAAACGGTCACGAAGCTTTTTCCGTGTGCAGCGAAAACTATAGAGGCTGCCTCGACAAACCGCAACGAAGAACGCCGCTTCGCCGCGTAGTTTTTGACGGCGAATCACGCTGTAAATCTTACAAGGGCAACGCGAGCCGCGACGTTCGCACCGCAGCGTGGATCCGCCCGGACCGCAAGCCTTGCGCTTCGGTCCGGGCCGGCTCTTCGGGAGCTCGTTGGACTTACGAGGAAACCGGATGCAACTCGACTTCCGCCACGCCGGCCGCGAGGTTGATGCCGTTGAAGCCCTGGACGGTTAGCGGCTGGAGCGCGAAGCCGTTGTGCGTGCCGCCGAACAGTACGCTGGCTCCGAGGCCGCCGCCCCATCCGACCTGCGCGGTGAGGCCGCCGTACTTGCCCGCGAGATCGCCCGGCGCGAACGTCGCGCTGGTCGAGACGACTCCCCACAGGATCACGGCGTTCTCCGTGAAGCCGATGTCCAGCCCGTAACGATCGATCTTGCCCGTGAAGCGAACGACCGGGCTGCTTTTCTCCAGACCGCTGAAGGTGCAGTTGAGGTCGCGCGTCGATTTGAATACGAGGGTCGCGCCGTTTGCTTCGTGACACTCCAGCGTGCCGACCGTCACACCCTTGGTGTCTGCATGTGCAAGACCCGTCGATGCCGCGAGCGTGAGCCCTGCAGTTAGACTGAGCAGCGATCGTTTCATAGTCTTCATTCTCCTGTCGTTTGCGCGAATGCGCCTGCCCCGGTTAGAGAGCTTGCGCGCCGTCGTGTTCCGTACCTTGGAGGCGCTCCCGTAGGAGATCGTCCGATATTGAGCTGAGTGCCGCAGTCTCTTCGACGGCGAGCCCGCACCATGCACGCAGAATCGCTCCGGCGCTCTTCGCGTCGAGTGCCGGCTGGAACGGCGACGTCGCCGACGGCTACATGCGCCTCTCTATGAGCCCAACGCCGGCGCTGGCGACCTTACGCGGTTTCGCGCCGAGCACGACGCGCTGGTAAGAGCAGAGCCGCCGCACCGCGGACGCCGCGGGAGTACCTGAACCTCGACCGGACGGGCAGAGGGGCGCGGCCGCCCGGCGAAAGCCCGGACTGAGCGTAGAGCGGCTCAAGCGCAGCGGTGCCCGGGGTCCGCGGAGCGGCTCCCCGGGGTTCGCATTCACCGCCGGGCTGCGCGAGCGTCGCGGTTCACGCCAGGACGCTGCCCGGCGGCTTGTTGAGCAGCGAGAACACGACGACGGGACAGGCGATCTGGAAGTTCCCGGACGCGAAATCCGCATCGATGTTGCCGCTGTCGTTGTCGTAGTCGAGCTCGAGCGCGACCTCGAACACCACGAGCGTGTTCGGCGGCACCGGAAACATCGACGCATCGAGACTCACCCCTTGCGAGATGGAGAAGCCTTCGGTGTCCGGGCCGATGAGGGTGGTCGACAGCGCGCCGCTGCGCCCGAGGAAGAAGCTGTCGCCGTACGCGGACGTCACGCCGCTGGGCCAGCCGAACCACAGGTTCAGCACCGCGTAGGCCATCACCTCGCTGGTGTTCGTCCCCCAGCCCCAGGGGGCGTGCGAGCGGAGGTGACCGACCGCCGACATGAACGTGCCGACGTTGATCACCGCGTAGTCCTGGTAGGGATTCGACCAGAAGAAGTAGAAGCCCACCTTCTGGGTACCGGAGCCCGACGACTTGAAGTCGAATTTCGCCCAGCTGTCGAAGGGCGCCGCCGAGGAGTCCGCGATGTTCGCGAGGGGGATCGACCAGATGAGAATCGGCTCGTCCAGGGTGAACGTCGGATAGGGAAAGAAATCGCTGCGCGCAGCGAGGTCCTTCGCCGCCCTGACCTGCGCGGCGACGCTCGAGTGGAGCGGGTCTTTGCGCTGCGCCGCGAGCCGGACAGCGTCCGCCTTCTGCTTGGCGACCATGCGTTCGAGCTCGGCGCCACGGCGCTGCTGCTGCGCCTGGAGCTTCTTCAGGTCGAGGCCCGCCTCCCTGAGGAAGCCGGAGAGCATCTTCTCCGATTCCCGTCTGCTCTTCTGCAGCAGGGCGCGTTGCGCGCGGTCCGCTCGAAACGCGGCCGGGTGCTTCATGCGCTCGGTTTCGACCGCGAGGATCGCCTTCTTGATCGCGGCCGGGGAAATCTTCGTCGTGTCGTTCCTCATCGTGTTCTCCTCCGTACCGAGGTGAGTTCGATGATCGGCTGCCTTCGCGACGAATCGCCGCACGCGGCAGCCGGGCTGTCTGCCAAGCCAATCTAGCACCGAAGCCAGCGTCCGACCAATCGAAAATTCACCTGTCGGGATGCACCGCGACGTAGGGGCCTCCCGCCGCGCGCCGCCGCATCCCGGTGCGACGCTCGCACCGGCATGGAGCGCTGGCGACGGCAGCGACTGCGGGCCCTTGGGAGCGGGATCGATCGGCCGCGAGAGAATTTGTCACGGTCTTCACGCAACCTAGGCGCACGGGCGCAGTCCAACCGCCGATGAAACGGCTGCCGGAGATCGATGCGCTGCGAGGACTGATGCTCGTCCTCATGACGCTCACCCACATGCCCACGCGGTTCAGCGATCCGGCCGGGCAGCCGCTCGGCTTCGTCTCCGCCGCCGAGGGCTTCGTCTTTCTTTCGGCGTTTCTCGCGGCGTATGTAGGAACGGGGCGCGCGGAGACGCAAGGCGCGTCAGCGATGCGTCAGTGGCTGCGGCACCGGCTGGGTGCGGTCTACGCATGCCACGTCTCCCTGCTCGGCTTCCTGTTTCTCGTGGCGGTCCCGATCGGCGTGGCGCGCGGCCAGGTTGCGATCACCGATCTCGCTTCCTATTTTCTGAGCTCGGGCCCGTGGGCCGCCGCGCAGAGCCTCGCTTTGCTCTACAACCCGCCGCTCCTGGACATCCTGCCGCTCTACGTCGTGTTCCTTGCGGCGACGCCGTTCGCGCTCGTGCTGGCGCGCCGCCGCGGCTGGACGCTGGTGCTCGCCGCCAGCGCGGGACTGTGGCTGCTCGCGCAGTTGGGCGTCGGGCGAAGATTGTTCGCGGTCGCGGGCTACGTGGGCGGCTTCGACCTCCACTACGGCCAGACCGGATCGTTCTCGTTTCTCGCCTGGCAGCTCATGTGGGTACTGGGGCTCTGGGTGGGCCACGGCTTCGCGACCACGCATGCGGAGAATCACCGCCCCCCGCAGTGGGTCGGCATCATCGCGCTCGCCTACGCCGCGTTCTGGCTCGTCTGGCGCCACACGACCGGGCAGGTGCCGGAGCCGAACGGCGGCGAGCTCAACGTCCTCTTCGACAAGTGGACGCTCGGGCCGATGCGGCTGCTCGATTTCCTGTCGATCGTGCTGGTCGTGCTGGCGCTCGCGCCGCGCAAAGCGCGCTGGCTGCTTCCGTCGTGGCTGGAGTGGCTCGGCCGCGCCGCGCTGCCGGCATTCTGCGCGCACCTCGTCGTCTGTCTCGCGGCGCTCGCGTTCCTCGGCGCCGCGGACCCGGCACGGCCGGTCTGGATCGACGTCGCGCTCCTGGCAGCGGCCTTCGCGGCGATGTTCGCGGCGGCGGGATTCGCCGCCCTCGCTCGATCCCGTCCGCGCGGCGCGCAGGCGAGGCGCGCTCCGGCGGCAGGCTGACCCGCTAGCTCACGTACGGCGCGATTACGGAGCGCCAGAGGTCGTAGCCCCTGGCGTTCAGGTGCAGCGCGTCCTCGCGGAAGAGCTCCGCCCTCGGGAGGCCGTCGGTGCCCAGCATCGGCGTGAACACGTCGATGAACTCGGTGTTGGGCTGGGTCGAGACGTAGTCGCGCACCAGCGCGTTGGCGCGGCGGATCTCGGCGATCAGCGAGGCGCGGGCCGGCGACGGCTTGATCGAGATGAATGCGACGCGCGTCTGCGGCAGCGCCGCGTGCACGTCCTCGGCGAACGCCCTGAAGCGCACGAGGATGTCGTGCGCCGAGCGCCCGCCCGCGAGATCGTTGTCGCCGGCGTAGACAAGCACGAGGCGCGGCCGGTACGGCAAAACCAGCCGGTCGACGTGGCGCACGCAGTCGGAGAGCTTCGAGCCGCCGAAGCCGCGGTTGATGACGACCGGCAGGGAGGCGAAGTCCTTTTGCAGGCTGTCCCACAGCCGGATCGACGAGCTGCCGACGAAGAGCACGCCCCCCGAAGGCGGCTCGTGCTCGCGATCCGCCGCGTCGAAGACGGCCGCGGTCTGCTCCCAGCCCAGATCGGGAATAGGGGCCGCAGCGGAGACGGCGGCGCCGCTTTGCGCGGCAGCGGAGCCGGCGATCAGCAGGCTCAGCACGAAGAGCGCGTGACGAAGGCGCACGGTGCGGTCGGGGCTTCGAAGTGGCCGGACGTGGACCACGGCATCGAACCGAAGTTCCTCGGGGGAAACGATTGTAGCGCGGGCCGGGCGCGCGGCGCGACCGGCGTGATCGATTTCCGGGTTCGCGACGCTCGGCGCCGGGCTGGCTGTTCATCGCCGGGCCGGGAGCGGCACGCCCAGTCGCCGGGCGACTCCCGGCCAAAGCCGCATCGATCCGTGCGATCATCGCGGCGCCATGGAGCTCCTCGCGACGGCCTGGCAGTTCATCCTGCATCTCGACACCGAGCTCGGCTCGCTGCTGCTGCGCTTCGGTCCGTGGATCTACGCGATCCTCTTCCTGATCGTGTTCTGCGAGACCGGGCTCGTCGTGACGCCGTTCCTGCCGGGCGATTCCCTGCTGTTCGCTTCCGGCGCGCTGTGGGCTTCCGCCGGGATGCCGGTCGAGCTGCTCGGCCTGACGCTCATCTGCGCCGCCCTCTGCGGCGACAACTGCAACTACTGGATCGGCCGATTGTTCGGCACCCGGATCGAGAGAAGCCACGGCCGATTCCTCAACCGCCGCGCCCTCGAGCGCACGCACGCGTTCTATGCCCGTCACGGCGGCAAGACCGTCGTGATCGCCCGTTTCGTTCCGCTCGTGAGGACCTTCGCGCCCTTCGTCGCGGGCCTCGGACGCATGGACTACGTTCGCTTCCTCGCGTTCTGCGTCGGCGGCGCCCTGCTCTGGGTCGGGTCGCTCGTAGGAGCCGGCTACCTTTTCGGCGGCATTCCCGCGGTGAAGCAGCATTTCTCCTGGGTGGTCCTCGCGATCATCGTGGTGTCGCTGCTGCCGGTCGCGTTCGAGCTCGCCAAGCACGGCCTGCGAGGGTCGAGCGAATGAGCGGTCCGCGCTTCCTGATGATTCCCGGCGCACCGACGCCGGTCGCGCCGTTCTCGCACGCCGTCGAGGTCGACGGCTGGGTGTTCCTCACCGGGCAGATGCCCACCGATCCGAACGACGACGCCGCGCCGCTGCCGGTGGGGATCGAAGCCCAGACGCGCCGCGTGATGGACAACCTCGCCCTCGTTCTGAAAGGCGTGGGGCTCGGGCTCGAGCATGTCGTCGCGGTGCGCGCCTTCCTCACCGATTTCGAGCGCGACTACGCGCCGATGAACGAAATCTACCGATCCTATTTCCCGAAGGATCGCCTTCCGGCGCGCACCTGCGTGGGGGTGACCGCGCTCGCGCGCGACGCGCTGGTCGAGATCGACTTCCTGGCGCGACGCGGAACCTGATCCGCTAGCGGACTTCGACGACGCCGTCCACCGCGACGCGAAGCTCTTCGTTCTGCACTGCCAGCGCGCTGAACCTGAGCTCGCGCACGGTCACCACGTAGGGGGCTGTCCTGTCCGGCGCCGTGAGCGCACGCGCCGCCTGGAACAGATCGATGTGCAGCTTCGAAAGCGAGTTGGCCCGGATCAGGTTCTGCAGCGCGGCGGCGACGATCGGGTCGTCGGCCGCTTCGAGGCGCACGTCGTCGAGCGCGGCTTCCTGCCCGCGCAGGACCGGTCGTGCCGAAAGCATGACTGCGCTCGGCTCAGCGGTCATCGACTTGCACACGCCCCCGATCAGCGCCCCCAGCTTTCCTGCAAAGCGCGCACCGACGTAGACCCGTCCCTGCTTGAACGAGACGGTCGGATTGTCCAGGCGCGGATCGCTGCAGCGGTCGGGCGGCTGCAGGTCGTAGCGGCCCCGGTCCTTGAAGACCTGCGCCTTGAGGGCCTTCAGCACCGTCGACGAATGCACGACGAGATCGAATGCGCTCGCGCTCGGCGCGGCAAGGACGAGCGTCGATGCGAGCAGCGCGGCGAAGAAGCCGACTTTCGTAAGCGGGTGGATCACGATTCGTTCCTCAAGGATGGGCAGCCGGCGACGGCCGCCGGCTCCCGTGGCGGCACGGCGCATGCCGCGCGTGCCGATTCTGACACCGTACGTGCCACAATAGAAAGCCCATGGCCGACGCCTTTCCTCAGCGCATCGTCTGCCTGACCGAAGAGCCAACCGAAGTGCTCTACGCCATCGGCGAGGCCGATCGCATCGTCGGCATCTCCGGATTCACGGTGCGCCCCGCGAGGGCACGGCGGGAAAAGCCCAAGGTGTCCGCCTTCGTGAGCGCCCGCATCGAGCAGATCGTGCGTCTCGAGCCGGACTTCGTGGTCGGGTTCTCCGACATTCAGGCCGACATCGCGCAGGCGCTCGTCAAGCGCGGCATCGAAGTGTGGATCAGCAATCATCGGTCAGTGGCGGGCATCCTCGCCTACGTGCGCCGGCTCGGTGCGATGGTCGGCGCGTGGGAGAAGACCGAGCGCTACGCGCGCGAGCTCGAAGCCCGCGTCGAGGGCGTGCGCACCGCCGCGCTTCGGCTGCCGCGCCGTCCGCGCGTCTACTTCGAGGAATGGGACGAGCCGCAGATCAGCGCGATCCGCTGGGTGTCGGAGCTGATCGGCATCGCCGGCGGCTCCGACATCTTCACCGATCGGTCCGCAAGCAGCCTGGCGCAAGGCCGTGTCGTCGCCGACCCGCTCGAGGTCGTTCGCGAACGCCCCGACGTGATCATCGGCTCGTGGTGCGGCAAGAAGTTTCGTCCGGAACGCGTCGCGGCGCGAGCGGGCTGGTCGGCGATCCCCGCGGTGCACGACGGAGAGCTGCACGAGATCAAGTCGCCGATCATCCTGCAGCCCGGACCGGCCGCGCTCACCGACGGGCTCGACGCGCTGCACGCGATCGTCGCGCGCTGGGCGGGCGCGCCACGTTGAGCCCGCTGGCGTCGCTCGCGCCGAGCTGCCGCTGGAGCACGCGGCTCGATCGCGCAGGTTAAGGCGCCGACTTCGGCGGCACGGCGGCCAGTTCCGGCTGCGGGTAGTAGGGGCGATCGCCCAGCGCGTCGACGCGCGCCCAGAATTCCGGCATCGAGGCGAGCCCCGTATCGTCCTTGCGCGCGCTTTGCCGCCAGATCGCCCAGGACTGCGGATGCAGCCGCGATGCTTCGGCGAATTGCGCGGCCGCTTCGTCCGCGCGACCGTCGCGGACCAGGGCCTGCCCGAGATGAAAGCGCGCATGCGCCTCGGCAACCGACGCGTCGGGAACGCTCAGGCGCGCGGCGACCGACTCGGGGTCGAGCGCATTCGGGCTCGCGGCGCCGCGAACGGCCCAGTCGCGCACGGCCTCCATGTACGCCGCTTTCACTCGGGTCCGCTGGGACACGATGTCGGCCGGGACGGTCTTCGTGACCCGGTCGCGGGCGCGAAAGCCGTCGGTCGACCCGGCGACTTCCGGCGGGCGGACGATCCGGCCCTCCTCGTCGATCCAGACCGCCTGCGGCACGTTCACCAGGTTATAGAGCTCCGCCACGCGGTGATCGCGGTCGATCAGGCACGGGAAGCCGGGCGAGGCCGCGTCGATCCACCGCCGCGCCGCCTCGGGCTCGTCGAGCGCGACCGCGAGCACCGTGAAGCCGTGGTCTTTCGCTGCTTCGTGGAGTGACTGCCACACGGGCAAGTCGGCTCTGCAGCCTCACCAGGAGGCCCAGGTCGCGAGGAATACTCTTCGGCCGCGGAAGTCCGACAGGCGATGCCGATGTCCGGCCGGGTCCGGCAGCTCGAAGTCCGGGGCCTGCAGCGATGCAAGGGCCTCGGCGCGCTGCGCGGCGCCTTCGCCCAGGACCCAGAGCTGCGACGAAGCATCGTGCACCACCGGCCAGCCCGCGTGGCGCCAGAAGGCGGCTATGTCGAGCCTGTCGCCGCTGGCCATCGGCGAGCCGCGCGGCAGGGGCATGCAGGTGTCGTCGCGGCACATGCCCTGCGGCTTCCAGACCCAGCCGGTGGCGTGCTCGACGTCGGCGCGATCGAGCCACAGTGCTTCGCCCGCGGCGGTCGCGCCGGGCAATGCCGTGTCGCGCGATCCGCAAAGCAGTCTGATCATCCGTCGCTCCCGGGACTCAGTAACCTGCGAGCCCGTCCACAGCCTCGTCGCGCAGGGCTGCTCAGGGGTGCTTCCAGACGGCTACGAGTCCGGTCCAGGAGATGAGGTTACCGACATTGCAGCCGCCGACTTCTCCCTCGGCCTGCACGCCGATCGTGTGGCCCCCCGGACCGATGAACCCCAGGCTGATGGGGCCGGTGTCGTCGCCGGGGCCCACGAAGCCCGTCACCGCGACTTCCGTCCCTTCGACAAGGAAATGAATCCGCACGGCCGAGCAGGCCGCCGGGCCGTTGGAAACGAACTTGGCCATCCTGAGGCCGCCGTTGCCGCCCACGTGGTATGCAAATGCCGGAATGTCGTTGCACAGCTGGCCGCCGCCGGAACACAGCCCGAGCACCTGGACGCTCTTGGTGCCCAGCGGCCCGCCGCTCGCGGGACCGCCGGCAGCAAGGGCCGCGAGCGAGACCATCGAGACGAGCACGCAGCGCCGCACTACCCCGTGAGGCAGAACTTTGCCAAGCGTCATGAACGTCTCCCTGACGTTGTTTCGACTCCCGGCGTGCCGGGGTGAAGGGGATGGGAGTTCTTGTCGCAGCCGCGATTTTTCTCCTCGCAGCATGGTAATCCGCCGGACGGGCGAAAGCCAGCGCACCGAAGACGCGAGGAGGCCCTCCTCCGCCCGCCGTTGCGCACCAGCACCGGCAGTCCGATTCAGGCGCGACCCCGCCGGTTCCGAATCGTCGCAGACCGCGGCCGGCTCAGCCCGCGTGCCGGGTCAGGAAGGCAAGCGTCTTCTCGTTGAACAGCGCCACGTCCTCGTAGATCGGCGCATGCGAGCAGTCCTCGAAGACGTAGAGCTCGGCATTGCGGATCTTCGTCTTCAGCGGCTCCGCGAAGCGGGTCGAGGTGACCGCGTCGTGGCGGCCGAAGGTGATTTGCGTCGGCGCCCGGATCCTGCCGAGCTGCGCCTCGGCATCGTGCGCCAGCACCGCATCGGACTGCTGCATAAACGCTTCCAGCGGCTGCCTGGGACGGCCGTGCACGAAGTCCGAGAGCGCCTGGATGTATTCCGGCTTCCGAGCGTAGAGCTCCGGCGTGAAGCACCAGGGGAAAATGCCCTGGATGACCATGTCCGGAACGCTGTTCATCGCCTTCGCCATCACCTGCCAGCTCTGCACGACCGTCCTGAGATAAGGATCGCTCCTGGTCCAGCCGCTGTGAAGCGAGAGCGACGCGACCCGCTCGGGATGCTTGGCCGCGAGCCACATCCCGGTGGCCGCTCCGAGAGACAGCCCGGTGACGTGCGCCTTCTCCACGCCGATCGCCTGCATCAGCGCGGCGACGTCGTCGGCGAACATCTCGGTCGTGCAGGCGCCGGCGGGCTTGTCCGACTCGCCCGTCCCGCGCAGATCCACCGATATGCAGGTGAAGCGCTTGGCGTAGTCGGCGACCTGGAAGGCGTAGCAGGCGTAGTCGGCCGCGAGGTAGGGAATGAGCACCAGGGGCTCGCCGCTGCCCTGCTGCTCGTAGTTCAGGGTGATGTTGCCGGCTCGGACCTTGGGCATGCGCTTCTCCGATCCATTGAACCCGATGATCCCGGCCGTCTTCGGGCCGCGAACTGGCATCGGTGCCCGACCAGCATACTCCCGAGGCCACGCCGCCGGGAGGGCCGGGTCGATCAGTAGAACCGGTGGCCGGACAGGAGCCGCAGGTCCGAGGCGGAGACTCGGATAACGATGCGGCAGATGCCGCTCTGACGCGTCACGGCGACCGACACGCGGCGCGCGCAACGACGCTTACTGCGGCGCGCACATCGTTACGGCGTCAGGCCCGTCACCTTCCGCGACCCAGCCCAGGGCGAGCATCTGGTCGCGGAGCGCCTTGTCGGTCACGTAGCGGTGATTGACGTCGGCGCGAGCGTCGAAAACCCGGTACACCGGCGTCGTTTGCACCGGGCATGCGCCTGCCGTGGGCAGGTAGACGTGCATGAACTGCGCGGCCTCGAGGATGTAGGCCGGATACGCGCTGCGCGTCTGCTCGCACTCCGCGATGTCGCGGCCGAAGAAATGCGAGTCTCCCCATTGCGGCGGGATGTAGAAACGGCAGACCGGCGAGGTTTCAGCCTCGGGCGTGGAGAACACCTTGAAGCTCCCGCCGGTATGCACCCAGCCGGGGATAGCACCCGCCTCCAACGCGGCAATCTCCTCGGGAACCCAGGTCATGAAGTAATGATCGAGCGACGCGGCGTAGTATTCGGCGACGATTTCTCCCGGGACCGTGTACTCGCGCGCGGGCGGCGCCGGGCCGCTGAACGTCGAGTCGAGCGTACCGTCCGCGAGCAGGCGCGCGACCGGTGCCTCTCCGGCCATGATCAGGACCTTGCCATCGTCCTGCAGCACCATCCCCGTCAGAGTTCCAAACTCGCCCACATCCTCGTATGGACCGGTGTTCTCGTCACCGATCGCGAGAACGATCTTGCCGGTTCCATTGAAGGTCCGATCCAGCGTCCCATCATCGTTGAGCCTGACTACGGATGGGAAGTAACGGCAAAACGCCGGATAGCAGCTATCGACCTCCGTCACCGGTCTTGGCACGGCGGCGTTCCCTCCGACGAGGATCTTGCCGTCGGGCTGAACGGCAATCGCATCGGCGAACTCGTAATAGCCCCAGATCGGCACCACCGCAATCCCGCTACGGTTAAGCGAGTGGTCCGCCGAACCGTCGGCGTTGAGGCGCTGCACGGCAAGCGCGTAAGCGTAGGGGCTGACTCCGGCGCATCGGGCGATCAGAACACCGGTCAATCGCTTGCCATCCGCAGTAACGAGTGGATCGGATATCTCCCTGAGTGGGGAGTTGGCGTAGCAGCCCTCGTCCGCAAGCGCCGCAACGCTCACCGTCGGCGCCGCGACCCCGGGCTGAGCGGCGCAGGGGTCTCCGAGAATGTAGTGGTTCTTGAAGCAGAACGGGTCGGCGGCGCAGGCGTCGAAGCCCGTGACGAGCGCCAGCAGCGCAGCAGTCCAAAAGGCGATTCGGAACGCATTCATGGCGGCTCCCTGTCGACGCCTATAGCAGCCATCCTAAGCCTCGCCAACGAGCGAGCCTCGCGTTGCTCGGGCAATCTATCGAAATTCGCATTTTTCTTGGCTGACAGGGGCGGCCGCCGCACGCCTCGGCCACTTGCGGGGTGCGAGAACACTCCCGCGCGGCGCGAGTTGGCGTCGCGCGCCCGCAGCCTCGGTTAGGTCTTCCCCGGTTCCGTCCGCCTACCTTGGACGCCTCGGCGGGAGGCGACCGGTGCAGCGCGTCCGACGCCGTTTCAGGGACGCAGCTCCGCGACCAGCCACGGCACCGACGCGGAGATGCAGCCGTCGAACAAGCTCCACGAGGGGAAAAAGCCGATCGACTGGTCGCCGGACTGGTCGCCGGACACGCTGGCCGTGATCGCGACCAGGTAGTTGCGTCCCGGCTCGGCGAGAAAGTTCACCTGGAAGTCCGGCGGCCAGGCGACGCCGTCGTCGTCGCCGGAGTTGACGTCGCTCTCGGTCGTCTGGTTCCACAGCGTGATGTCGCGGCTGTCGAGCACCTGGCCGTTGTCGTCGCGGGAGGCGGTGATGGTGAGATGCCCCTCGCTGTGCGCGGAGAGATGCAGGCCGGCGACCGTCCAGGTGTCGGCGTACTTCGTGTACGGGCGGACCGACAGCGTGCCGATCACGCTCGGCTGGAAGATGATGACGATGCTCGCGCTCGCGGCGCGGTAGCCGTGCGCATCGGAATCGTACGAGCAGTTGACGAAGATCTCTCCCGTATCGCGATCGGCCGTCGCTTTCGTCGGCGAGCCGGAAGTGGGGCCGGGCCGGTCGAGATCGAACGGCGGGGTGAAGACGTGCAGTCCCGGGCTGAGGTCGAGGCTCCACGACGGAAACGGCCCGAAGGTCTGGCTGTAGACGCTGAGCGAGCGTCCGCCAAGGGCCTCCTTCTGCAGCCGGGACACTTCGGCGAGCGCGCGCATCGCCTTCTTGTCCTGCTCGATCAGCTTGCGGATCGGCGCGTTGGCGGCAGCGCGCAGCTCGCGAAGCTCGCTCGCCTTGCGGGCCCGCTCGAGGACGCGGTCGAAGGTCACCGCGTCGAGGCCCTTCTGGCAGCGCTTCAGCGCTTTTTCCGCGGCTTCGGGGTGGCGGCAGATCGTGCCGGTCGGGGCGTGCTTGGATCGCTTTTTCATCGGAATCTCCCTGTTTTGATGAGCGCGACAGCCGGAAGATATTGCTCCCTGGAACTCCGGCCATGCAACACCGCTCGCGGCGGTCCGCTTGACGCGGGGCAGCCGAGCGAAAATACTCCCGCCCGTCCGCCGGGGCCTTTTCTGCGTATATCAACGATCATGGTCATCCAGCCGACCTTCATGCTCATCGCCGACATCGCCGGCTACACGCGGTTCATGAAGTTCCATCGCTCGAGCCTCGCGCACGCGCAGGAGATCATCGCCCAGCTGCTGGAGACCGTGATCAACGCGACGAGCAAGCGGCTCTCGCTCGCGAAGCTCGAAGGCGACGCCGCGTTCTTCTACGTCTCGTTTCCCGCGGGCTCGGAGCCCAGCCTCGCCTTCGTCGGCGACCAGGCAGCCGCGATCTACCGCGCGTTCCACGCGCGCATCGCCGATCTGAAGGTCAACAACCTGTGCAAGTGCGACGGCTGCGAGCAGGCCGGCAACCTCAAGATCAAGCTGGTCGGGCACTTCGGCGAAGCGGCGGTGCAGAAGGTCAAGAAGATGACCGAGCTCGCCGGCTTCGATGTGATCCTCGTCCACCGGATGCTCAAGAACGACGTGCCGATCCCGGAGTACATGTTGATGACCGAGCCGGTGCACGAGCGCACCGACGCCACGATCCGCGAGCGCTCGGCCAGCCACGCGCTCGAGCTCGAGGACGTCGGCAGCACGGCGAGCTTCTACGTCGACCTCGAGCGCTACGCCGGCGAGGTCCCGCCGGCGGTGCGCCTGCCCATGCACTCGCGCATCGCACGGTCGCTCGACATGGTCGCGCGATCGTGGCCGGCGATGCTGGGACTTCGCAAGGCCTGCGCCGGATTCCGCAACATCGAGGACGAGCCGCCGACCGCGGCGAGCTGAGATGCAAGGCGCCGCGCGCGTCGCCCGTCGGTCGATCGTCGCCGCGCTCCTCGCCGGAGCGGCCCTCCACGCGAGCGCCGTCGTCGAGGAGGGAACATGAAAGTCGGGTTCGACTTCACGCCGGCCGACATGGCCGAAGTGTCGAGACGCGCGGTCAGTCGCTCGCCTCTGGTGCAACGCTGGCGCCTGACGAACAGCATCGTCGCCGCCGTACTCGTCGGGCTGCTCGTGTTCCTCGCCACGCCATGGGAGACGGAGGACCGCAGCGTGGCGGGTGCGGTCGTGGCGGCGATCGTGTTCGCCGCGGTCTTCTTTCTCGCGCGGCGGCGCGGCGGGAGCGCCCGCCTGCAGGCGTTCTACCGCGAGAGGCTGGGCGGCGACGGCCCGTTCACCTGCGAGGTGGAGCTCACGTCCGCCGGTGTCGTGTCGCGACAGCTAGGACAGGAGTCGCTTCACGCGTGGCCGCAGGTCGCGTCCGTCGACGACGTGCCCGGCGGCGTCGAATTCGTCTACCGGCCGATCGGATCGCTCCTCGTCCGGGACCGGGCGTTTCCCGATCCGGGCGTCAGGGCCGAGTTCCTGTCGCTGGCGCGGAGCCGCATTTCCGCGGACGCGCAGTCCGTGGCCGCAGCGCAGGGCGTCGGGGAAGGAGTCACCGCGCCTCCGACGGGGCGCGACGCGGGGAGCGTCGCGGAGCAAGCGTTTGCAACAGGTCCGACCGAGAGAGACTACTTCGTCGCGTGGCTGCTGTTCTTCGTGTGCGCGAGCGTCACCGGCAGCGTTGCGAGCTCGCTCATCGGCGCCGGCGCCGTCGCGTTCTTCCGGCAGCCGGGCTCGTCGCCGCTGCCCGGCGTCTACGTGCTCGCGGGCATCTCGTTCCTGCTGAGCGCGTGCTTGTCGTATGTGTTCTTCAGACTCTTCGCCCGGCGGCTGGTGACGCGGGTGCTCCGCACGCGCGGCGTGGACTGACGGAGCCGCGGTTCAGATTGTCTTCAGCGCCAGCTCCAGGGCGACGAAGATGAGCGCGTTGCTCACGAGGAGGCCCACGGCGACCATGGCGATCGACTTCACGCTCGCCGCCAGCCAGCGATCGCCGTAGACGCGCCTGAACGCCAGCGTCACGTAGCACCACTGCCAGAGCTCGACCAGCCCCAGCAGAACGAGGCCCATCGCAGCCCCGACCGCTTCGCTGTTGACCGCGAACGGCGGCGTCCCGAACACGCGGGCGGCGACGAGGTAGACCAGGGTCACGAGGAACGCCCACGCGGTGAGATGGAGGGCGAACACGACATGCAGGCTCCAGCTCGCCGGGTTCCGAGGGTGCGTCAGGCGCGCCACGAGAGCTCGTGCACCGACGATCACGATCACCAGCAGCGTGTAGATCGAATTAAATCGCCGGTCGAGGCGCTCGGCGAACGCACCCGGCTCGGCGTGGGTTTTGGCCTGCGCCTCCTGCACGGCCTGGGCCACCTTGCCCGTCGGATCGAGCCGCGGAAAGTTGGCGACGCGGAAGTTGGTGACGAACGACAGCACCAGGAACAGCGCGACCACGTTGAAGGTGAGGCGCCACGGCGTCACCGACCGGGCATGCTGCCCGTCGCGGAACTCCGCCGTGAGCTGCCCCGGGCGAACCATGAGCGCCCACAGCGAATGCGCGATGCGATGCCACTGCCGCCAGGCGATTCGCGCGACGGCGCTGCGGTCGCCGGGATATTCCTGCCCGCATTCGGCGCACCAGGCCCCGTGGCGGGCGGCCCCGCAATTGGGGCAGCTCGCTACCGTCGGGTTCGCAGGAGACACGGGCGCCGTATGGTACTACTCTCCACCCGAAGCGATCACCCGGTCCCGGGGCTCGCTGCGCTCACCGCGGGCTGTGCGATGCGGTGCCGGGCTCGACGAGCTTGACTGTTCCTCTTCACTCGATGATGCGATCCGCCTGGACGAGCATCGCCTGCGGAATGGCGATACCCAGCGCCTTGGCAGCCTTGAGGTTGATCACCAGCTCGAACTTGGCCGCTTGCTCGATCGGAAGGTCGGCTGCTTTCGCGCCTCGGAGAATCCTGTCCACGTAGCTGGCGGCGCGCCGGACCAGCTCGTCGGGGCTCGGCCCGTAGGACATGAGTCCGCCTGCCTCGACGAAGATGCTGGTCTCGTAGATCGCCGGAAGCCGTTCTCTCGCGGCGAATTCCACGATCCGGGACCGCTGGCTCACGGTGAGGGGGTCGACGAGGACCACGAGACCATCCGCGGGCCGGCGATCCAGCCGCTCGAATGCGCGGCCGAGCTCGACCGAATCGCGTACTTCCACCGATTCCACGCCCAATCCGATCGCGGGGGCAGCGCCCTGCGTTTCCCGGAATCGAGCCCTCATGCCGGCATAATCGGGATTCCACACTACCGCCAGCGGTCGGGTAAGGCCTGGAAACAACTCCTTGAGCAATTGCAGCCGTTTCACCCCGAGCTCCGGCGCCATGAGCGACAAGCCCGTGATGTTGCCGCCCGGCCGCGCAAGGCTGGCGACGAGGCCGTCGCCGACCGGGTCCGAGCTGAGAGGCATCACGATCGGAATGGTTCGCGTGGCTTCCCTCGCCGCGGACACGCTCGGCGAGCTGACGGCGACTATCACGTCTACTTTGTGCCGCACGAGGTCCGCGGCGAGGGAAGGTATTCGATCGAGCGCACCTTCTCCCCAGCGAATTTCGAGCTGAACATTCCTGCCCTCGACATAGCCCAGCTCTCGGAGCCCCTGGCGGAAATCGTCCAGAAAACGGGAGGAGTTGTTCTGCGGCGCAGAGGGCTCGAGATAACCAACCAGCGGAATTCTCGCTCCCTGCGCTCGACTCACGGCGGCAAGCGAAGAGCTCAGGGCCAACGCGCCCAACGAAAAGACGAGATCTCGACGAGACGCCATGAACCCATCCGATGACCGAACCTGGCGACCCACTCTATGCGGCGGCGTGTCGACGGTCAAGGAAGCGGCTCGGCACCTGCGCCGGATCCACAAGCCGCAGGCTGGGCTGAGCGCGAAGCGCGATACTCGAGGCTTCCGGCGTTCGCTGCGCTCGCAGCCCGGGCGACGAGGCAGAGAACGGTATGATGACGTTTCCCCGATCCTCCCGCGTCTCCACGATGAAACCTGCCGCTTCCGTGACTGCGACCGGCGCCGACGCTGCCGCGAGCGCGTCTCTCTCGCAGCTCTTCGCCGACGAGCAGGCGTTCACCTGGAACGAGGATCCGCTCACCGCGAGCTACGACGGCCAGCGGGAGCACGACGACCGGCTCGACTCCGCCCTGCCGGCGGATCACGAGCGCCGCGCCCGCGCCTGCGCGAAGTTTCTCGAGCGCCTGCACGCGATCGACCGCGCGCGGCTGGGCGGCGAGGACCAGGTCTCGTACGACCTCTTCGATTTCATCCTGACGTACCGACTGAAGTTCGCCGCCTACAAGGAGTGGCGCGCCCCCCTGTACAGCGACAGCGGCTTTCACACGGCGGTCATGCAGATGCACGAGGCCGCCGACACGGGGAGCGTCGCGGGATACGCGCGCTACATCGCGCGCTTGCACGACGTGCAGCGCTGCTTCGCCGAGAACATCGCCAACATGCGACAGGGATTGAAAGACGGCTATACGCTGCCGGCGGACATCCTGCCGGGTGTCGCTTCGGTGATCGACGCGCAGCAGTTTGCCAACCCCGAGGATTCGCCGTTGTACGAGCCCTTCAAGGCGTTCCCGCGGTCCATCCCGGCGTCGGACCAGGCGCGGCTCAAAGGAGCGGGCAAGGCGGCGATCCGCTCGGCGGTGATCCCGGCGTTCCGCGATTTCCAGGCCTTCTTCCGCGACGAGTACATGCCAGGGGCGCGCAGGACGATCGGCGCGTCCGCGCTTCCGGACGGCAGGGCCTACTACGCGGATCTCGTTCGCTACTACGCGACCGACGACACCACGCCGGACGAGGTCCACGCGATCGGTCTCGGCGAGATCGCGCGCATCCGCGCGCAGATGGAAGAAGCGATGAACGCGGCGACGTTCGCGGGGAGCTTCGCCGACTTCCTCGCGTTTCTGCGCAACGACCCGCAGTTCTACGCGCAGACGCCGTTGGCGCTGTTGAAGGATGCGAGCTACCTCGCCAAGGAGATCGACGGCAAGCTCCCGCGCTACTTCGGGAAGCTGCCGCGCACGCCCTACCGCGTCGAGGCGGTGCCGGCGACGCTCGCGCCGAACTACACCGCGGGGCGCTACAACCCGGGCCCCAACGACGGGCGCACTCCCGGCAGCTACTGGGTCAACACCTATGCGCTCGACCGGCGGCCGCTGTATTCACTGCCGGCGCTGACGCTGCACGAAGCCGTGCCGGGGCATCATCTGCAGATCGCGCTCGCCCGCGAGCTCACCGACCTGCCGGCGTTCCGGCGCAACAGCTATCTCAGCGCCTTCGGCGAAGGCTGGGCGCTCTACTGCGAGAAGCTCGGTGTCGAGATGGAGATGTACAAGACGCCCTACGAGGATTTCGGGCGCCTGAGCTACGAGATGTGGCGCGCGTGCCGCCTCGTCGTCGACACCGGCATGCACTGGAAGGACTGGAGCCGCGAGCAGGCGCTCGACTACCTCCGGGGCAACACCACGCTCTCCGAGCACGAGGTGCGCACCGAGATCGATCGCTACATCGCGTGGCCGGGCCAGGCGCTCTCGTACAAGCTCGGCGAGATCAGGATCTGCGCGCTCCGCCGCAAGGCCGAGCAGGCGCTCGGCGCGAAATTCGACCTGCGCGCCTTCCACGACGCCGTCCTCGCCGAGGGAACGATCACGCTGCCGATGCTCGAGCGGCGGATCGATGCCTACGTGGCGGCCTCGGGATCGGTCGCGGCGAGCTAGGCCGCACGCGCCCGGAGCCGCAACATCGCCGCTGCGCCAAGCGCGAGCCCGAGAGGCCCAGCATCCAGGCGGAATCGACCGGCGCGGCCACCGGCGCGAGCGCGCAGGCCGCCGGCGAGATCGAAGCCGTCGTGGCCAAGCCGTTGTTGTTGGCGGCCTGCTGCGGCCCGGAGATCGATGAGCAGCCGATCAGCACCGTCGAGTCGGCGACGTCCCCGCCGGCGGCGAGGACGTAGATGGCGAAGTTCGACACGCCGCCGATGTTGTCGCTCTGCACGCTCAGGGTGCCCGCTCGCGCGGGCCAGCCGCGAGGCCGGATTTGCGCCTCTGGCTGGCGGGCGCGGTCCGGGCCGGGTAGGACGAAGTCCGCCTCGCTCCGGACGGAAATCTTACAGAGCACCCCCGCGGATTCTCGATTGCGCGGCGATCCGAAACGCGGAGGGTCGAGCGCGGTCTCTCTCATGATGCACACTCGAATCGCGTCCATATCGGAGACCCGAATGAAAACTCTCGCTACGCGGCGGTCTGCGCCGCTCGTCACCCGCTCGCTCTTCGCGGCACTGCTCGCGCTGGGGATCTCGTCGCCTTCGCAGGCCGCGGTGTTCGTGTCGGTGGCCATCGCTCCGCCGCCGATCCCCGTCTACACGCAGCCGATCTGTCCCGCGCCGGGCTACCTCTGGGTGCCAGGCTACTGGGCCTGGGACGCCGTCGAAGGCTACTACTGGGTGCCCGGGTACTGGGCGCTCCCGCCCTTCATCGGCGCGCTGTGGACACCGGGATACTGGGGCTGGGCGAACGGTGCGTACGTGTGGCACGGCGGATACTGGGGCCGGCACGTCGGCTTCTACGGCGGCATCAACTACGGATTCGGCTACTTCGGCACCGGATACACCGGCGGCGGCTGGAGAGGCAACACCTTCTACTACAACACCGCAATTACCCACGTGAACACGCGCAGCTTCACCCACGTCTACAACCAGCAGGTCACGCGAGCGACCACGCGCGTCAGCTTCAACGGCGGCCCGGGCGGAATCTCGCGCGCGCCCACGGCGCAGGAGCGCATCGCCCAGCGCGATCAGCATCGATCCGAGACGTCGGCACAAGTGCAGCAGGAGCGCCTTGCTCACTCCGAGCGAGGTCAACTGGCGTCGGTGAATCACGGCAACCCGAGCGTGACGGCGACGCCGAGGGCCGAGGCTTTCCCGGGACGCGGCACCGGCGAACGTGCGGCGCCGGCGAGAGCGGCCCACGGCGCGACGCCGATGCCGCGGCCGGAAACGCGCGCGCAAGCCGCACCGCGTCCCGAATTCCATGCGCAGGCGGCTCCGCGCCCGCAGGCCCGCCCGCAGGCCACTCCGCGCCCCGAAACGCGGCCGCAAGCCGCACCGCGTCCCGAATTCCATGCGCAGGCGGCTCCGCGCCCGCAGGCCACTCCGCGCCCCGAAACGCGGGCGCAAGCCGCACCGCGTCCCGAATTCCATGCGCAGGCGGCTCCTCGCCGGCAGGCCGCGCCTCGCCCCGAAGTGCACGCGCAGGCAGCTCCGCAGATGCACGCGCCGCGTCCGGAGATGCGTTCGCCCAGCGCGCCGCGTCCGGAGGCTCATGCGCAAGCCGCGCCGCGCGGCGGGCAGCATGCCGGCGGCGAGAATCGCCACGGTCCGGAGCAGCGAGGCTGAATCAGCGCACGCGGACTCGTCGATCCGAACGGCTGGCAACACAGCCAGCCTGTCCAGCCCGGGCTGAGGGAAGCGATGCCGGGGCGGATCCGCGCCGCGCGGCCCTAGCGGGTTTGCACTCTCGTGCCGATTCGTCCCGGAACGACCGCGCGCCCAATCAGTCCAACTCCGTCTCTACCCCGGAGGCCGCATGTCGCAATACTTCGACGCCATCGTCATCCCCGTTCCCCGTGCCAACCTCGAAACCTACAAGCGCATGTCGGCCGAATGGGGCAAGGCCCATCTCCGCCATGGCGCGCTGTACTACTCCGATTCGATCAGCGATGACGCGCAGCCCGGCAAGGTCACGTCGTTCCCGCAAGCCGTGAAGCTCAAGGACGGCGAGGTGATCGCGCTGGCCTGGGTCGTCTATCGCAGCAAGGAAGATCGCGACCGCATCAGCAAGGCCGTGATGGAGGATCCGCAGCTCAAGGAATCGATGGACCCTTCCAGGATGCCCTTCGACGGCAAGCGCATGTTCTGGGGCGGCTTCGAGAGCATCATCGGGCTCGCGGGCGGCGAGTAGAGGGCTCGAGCGACGCGAGAGGCGATCGCGAGCGCGACGGCCGGCCCGGGAGCGTGCGGACGCCGTGGAGCGTCTGCGGCCGCGGGTCGACCGCCGGCGGGAGGTTCGTGATCGATGAATCAGCGCTTTGAGATCACCACCTCGAGATACTCGCCCGGCACGACCAGCGAAGCGCTGCCCGCTACGTTGAGGCCTTCGAGCAGCGCGACGACGTCCCGCTCCAGCGCCGCCTGCCCGGCCGGATCCAGCGCCGCGAAGGCTTTGTGCATCGGCCCGTAGAAGTCGCGGAAGATCTGGAGCCAGTGCACGCTCGAGCGGTAGCGAAAATTGAAATGCTTGCGCACGCAGCGGATGTCGCCGGCCTGCGAGCCGAAGAGCGTCACGATGTGCGGCTCGGTTCCCCAGAGCGCGGGCGACTTGACGCCTGGCGGCGGCGGGACGTGGGCGCCGATCAGCTTGAACAGCTGCCCGATGAAACCCTCCGGCGTCCAGCTCGCGAGGCCGATGCGGCCCCCGTCGCGCAGCACGCGTAGCATCTCCCGCGCCGACCGGGCGTGGTCCGGCGCGAACATGGCACCGAAGGTCGACAGCACGACGTCGAAGCTCGCAGCCTGATAGGGCAGATTCTCCAGGTCCGCGACCTCGAAGCGGACTTCGAAGCCTTCGGCCGCTGCGCGCGCCCGGCCCTTGTCGAGCAAGCCGGCAACGTAGTCGGTCGACGTGACTCGCGCGAAGCGCCGCGCGGCCGCGAGGGTCGCGTTGCCGTTGCCCGCGGCGACGTCGAGCACGCGCTCGCCCGCTCGCACATCGGCGGCTTCCGCGAGGGACTCGCCGACGATCTGCAGGGTCGTGCCGATGACGGCGTAATCGCCGCTCGACCAGGTCGCCTGCTGCTTGGTCTTGATGGCGGCGAAATCGGGTTGAGGGGCGGCGGCTTCCTGGTCGGCAGGGCGTACGTTGGTCAAGGGCATGTCATTCTCCTGGACGTTGGATGAATCGTCACGATAGCGAGAAGACCTCTTGCGAGACGTGCCGCCAGTCCGTCAAACTTGACTGCGAATCCTGGAAACCATGGATCAGGACATCCTCTCCGACGTGCTGCGCAGCGTGCGTCTGCGCGGCGCGCTCTTCTTCTACGTGGAGGGAGGCCGCACCTGGGCCGCCCAGGCGCCGCGGGCGCGCGACATCGCGGCGGCCGTCATGCCGGGCGCCGAGCACGTGATGGAGTACCACGTGATCACGCGCGGAAGCTGCTGGGGCGCGATCGTGGGCGAGCCGCCGGCGCGGCTGGAGGCCGGCGACGTCGTGCTCTTTCCGCAAGGCGACGCGCACGTCGTCTCGAGTGCGCCGCGGGTGCGCGCCCCGGTGCAGATGACCGATTATCTCGGCAACGTGGATCACTTGCCGTTCACGCTGCACTTCGATGCGGCGGAGACTTCGCCGGAGACTCCCGCGGGCGAAGGCGCGCAGACCACGCTGGTCTGCGGCTTCCTGGCCTGCGATGTGCGGCCCTTCAATCCGCTGATCGCGACGCTGCCGCGGCTGCTGCATCTCAAGGCGAACGAGAAGCAGGACTGGATCGGGCAGTTCGTTCGTCACGCCGTGACGGAATCGAACGCCAGGCGTCCCGGTGCCGACGCGATGCTGGAGCGGCTGAGCGAGATGATGTTCATCGACGCGGTGCGCCGCTACGTCGACACCCTCCCGGAGGACAGTCGCGGCTGGCTCGCCGGGCTTCGCGACCGCTTCGTGGGCCGCGCTCTGGCGCTGATGCACGAAGCCCCGGGGGCGGACTGGACGGTCGACGAGCTGAGCCGGCGCGTGGGTCTGTCGCGCTCGGCGCTGTACGAGCGCTTCTCCGGGATGATCGGGCAGCCTCCGGTGCAGTACCTGACCAACTGGCGCATGCAGGTGGCTTCGTCGCTCCTGCGCCGCACGAACGCGACGATCGCGTCGGTCGCGGAGGAAGTGGGCTACGACTCGGAAGCCGCGTTCGCGCGCGCCTTCAAGCGGCTCGTCGGCAAGCCGCCGGCGGCGTGGCGACGGCACAAGGCGCACCGCCCGCGGGCCGATCCGGCCTCGGCGGCGCGTCCCGAATGAAAACCCGACGCAGGCGCGGTCGCAGGTTCGTCCGGGGGCGGCCGCTCCGGCGCGTTGCGTGGGCGTGCGGATGTCGCCGACAGCCGTCCGCGCTATGCGCGATCCCGCAGATCCGCTTCCAGGTCGTAGCCGTACAGCCAGGCGCTCTCGCGAAGAGGGTCGCTGGTCGCGAGCTCGGAGTCGCGTCGTTGCTGCTCCGGGCCGTCCGGCAGGTGGTTCCGCAGCTCCCTGCCGCGGCTCATCAACTGGACCTGGCGGGTACGCGGGCGGCGGATGGCCTCGTAGCGCTGCAGCGCATGCGGCGCCGAATCCGGGTCGGCCTCTCGCAGGCAAGCGGCGAGCACCACCGCGTCCTCGATCGCCTGCGCCGCGCCCTGCGCGAAGAACGGCAGCATGGCGTGCGCGGCGTCGCCGAGCAGGCTGATGCGGCCCGCCGTCCAGCGCTCGAGCGGATCGCGGTCGTACATCGCCCAGCGCTTGGTGCTCGTGGCGGAGACGATCAGTTGACGCACGCGATCGTCCCAGCCCTCGAATTCCGCGATGAGATCCGGAATCTCGCCATCGGCCGTCCACGACTCGGTCCGCCACGCGCCGGCGGGAACGATCGCGACGACGTTGACCAGGCGGCCGTCGGAGATCGGGTAGTGAACGAAGTGGCGGCCGGGACCGAGCCACAGCGTCTGTACCGGGCGCAGGGCCGTCTCCGGCGCCTTCCCGGCGGGGACCAGGCAGCGGAACGCGCACAACCCGGAGAAGCGCGCCTCGATCTTCGGCGCGATCGCTTGCCGGACCACCGAGTGGATGCCGTCCGCGCCGACGACCACGTCTGCTACCACCCTAGTCTTTGTGCATCCCCTGTTGACGAAGCCGAGCTTGGCCTCGCGCTCGTCCTCATCGACTTCGACGCAGCGATGGTCGAGGTGGATCGCCGATGCGGGAAGTGCGCGCCGGAACATCGTCAGGAGATCGGCCCGGTGCGCGACATAGCAGTGCGCGCCGTAGAGACGCTCGCAGGCCTCGCCCATCGGCTGCACGGACAGCACCCGGCCGTCCTTCCAGCGCCGAAACTCCCACGCGGCGTCGAGCCGGACCGCGCAGGCCGAAAGCTCGTGCGCGAGGCCGAGCGCCCCCAAGGGCCGCACCATGTTGGGCGACACCACGATCCCCGCGCCGACTTCGCGCAGCTCCGCGTCCTGCTCGTAGACTGTCGCGTCCAGCCCGGCCTTGCGCAGGAAAAGCGCCGCAGCGAGTCCGCCGAGGCCGCCTCCGACGATCGCGATTCGCACCGTCATCAGGGCACCGCGGTCAGGGCTTCATCCCGCCCGGACTCTCCGTTTCGAGCTCGGTTTCCGATCGTCGCCGACCCGCCAAGAACGCGCCGGACACGACGCGATACGGGGAAGCATGCCCGAGCATGCACCGACGGCGAGCACGGCAATCGTATCGGTGAGCGCCTTTCCATGCCATAGCCTTCGTGAGCCAGCTTCGCCGAACCATGCACGGGCAAAGCTCGACGGGCGAGCGGGTGCGATCAATTCTGATACAATTCCGGCGCGGCTTCACTCCAATCTCGGCCGCAATCCACTCGACTGCCTCCCGGCTGTTCCCGCGACTGGGGGCGCCAATTCGGAGCGGCAACTGCACCATGACCCAAGTTCTGGAGTGTCTGACCAAACACGGGCAACGGCTCGACTCGGAGATCGCCGAGGAGATCGGCGTACCGTTGGCGAAGGTCCGCCAACAGCTCGCGAGCCTCGCGGCAACCGGCGAGATCATCACGTGCAACCTCACGCGCTTCGAAAAGAACGGCAAGCGCATCGAGGCGCTGCAATGCCGCGTGTCCGGATACGTCCCCCCGCTCGCGCCAGGCCGAAAGGCCAAGCCGACAACCGTATCGGGCCCCGTGCGGTAGGCGACCAACCGCGCCATGGGCGACGAAAGAATCCAGGTGCGGGCCACCAGCAGCGGCCAGACGCTCGACGTCGTCGTGCTGTCGAAGCGCCTGGAGATGATCCAGGTCGTACTCGGCGAAGGCGTCCACAGCGTCCGCTGCAATCTGACGCCGACCCGCAACGGTTCCGCTTACGTCGGCAGCGCCATGGGGCGCGAGATCGTCTACGAGCGCAGCCGCGATGAAGTGAAAGCCGACCTCGCCCGCGCCGCCGGCTTTCGAGAATTCAAGCGCTGACACTTGTCGCGCTGCCGGCGCGCCCTCTGCGCGCCGAGACCGAACCGGCGTATAATAGCCGCCGTCGAATTCCGATCCCGGCCGGCCGCATGTCCTCGCCGCCGCCCACGCCTCATTACGACCCCATCGCCAATTTGATGCTTCGCGCACTACCGCGCGAGGCGATCCCGCATTCTGGAGCACAAGATGATCACAGGTACCGTGAAGTTCTTCAATAACGCCAAAGGCTTCGGTTTCATTCAGCCCGACGATGGATCGAAGGATGTATTCGTCCACATCTCTGCTGTCGAACGCGCCGGCCTCGGCACGTTGCGCGAGAACCAGAAGGTCTCGTTCGAACTGGAGCGTGGCACCAATGGCAAGGTGTCCGCAACCAAGCTGGCCGCCATCTGACGGCTGCGCGTAGCCCCGGGGCTCGAGCATGGGCACCCATCGGCGCTGAAGACGTGAAGAAGCGGCCCACGTAGCGCCAGCCATCCGAGCCGGTGGTGGCGACGCGCCCGCAATAGGCGTCGGCGATCAGTTCACGGGCTTCGGCTTCCGCGAGCAACCGGTCCTGCCGCCGCAACTGGGGCGAGCTCACGGTTTCCGCTATTTCAGGAAGCCGCTCATGCGGGTGGTCGCCGAGCTGAGCCGGTCGTTCTCGGCGTCGTCGATGGCGAGCACGCGACGCTGCAGCGGCGTCAGCGCGGCGACGGTTTCGGGACGCAGCAGCGCCTTCTGATACTGCTGCTGCGGCTTGTCGCTTCGCGTGTAGAACGCGTGTAGCGCCCGGCGGCAGCGATCGGTGCGGTTGGCCGTTCCTCCATGCCACATGTGCGCATTCATGATCACCACGGTTCCGGCCGTGCCGGTGACCAGCGCCTCGTCCGGCAGGGAGCCCGTGTTGCCCGGCTCCGGCAGCCGGCGCCAGCGGTGAGAGCGCGGAATCATGCGCGTGGCGCCGTTCTCCGCGGTGAAGTCGTCGAGCATCCATACCGAGTTGCACACCCAGTAGCCGCGCTCGTCAGCGATCGCACCGCTGTCGGCGTGCCAGGGCTGCGATTCCTCGCTGTTCGGATTCGTCGAGCGCGCGTTGAGACTGCTCAGCTTGTGCTCCGGCCCGATGACGTGCGCGATGCACTCGAGAATCTTCGGCATCGCGACGACCTGCGCGAAGATCGCGCCCTTGTCGACCAGGTTGGCCAGGCGCCGCGCGCCCGGCTCGTAGCGGAACTCCGATCCGGCCTCGTCGCCCTCCTCCGCCCAAAGCGTCTCCACGCGATCGCGCAGCTCGGCGAGCATCGGCGGCGGAAAGAAGCCGGGCAGCACGAGATAGCCCAGCTCGTCGAGCTGTCGTTTTTCCGAGGGCTCAAGCATCGGAGACGTCTGCGTCGCCTCGGTGGAGGCGCGCGGGCAACGCCGTTGCGCGTCTTCCTGCTCGCGCGGGAAGCCGGCGGTGGCGCCCCGTGACAGCGGAGCGCGACGGCGAGGGTTCAGCGGCTAGGAGCGCCTCGCCTTGCAGCGGCAGGCCGCGTCCCTGACGCACTTGTTCGAGTTCCAGTTGTAGAGAGCCTCGCCGCAGACGGCCATTTGGCTGTCGTTGCAGGTTATCGAGCAGCCCTTGCAGGTGCCGAGCGCGGGCTTGTGACACGAATTGCCGGAGGCCTTCGCCGTCGAGCGCGGCTGAGAGTCGTTCCCGCCGGGAGGCGCGTTTGCGGCGCCGGACGTCGGCGGCGGCGCGGCGGCGCCAGGCGACGTCTCGGCCAGCGATGCCGCGGCGATGAGCAGCAGAACCGTTCCCAGGATAAGCGACTTCATATTCGACCTCGTGCAGGATGGCGAATTATGTCGCATCCACGGGCGGGCCGCTCGCGAATCGACGCCGGGATCGCGTGACCGCCGCCCGGGTCCGAAAGCGCAGGCGCACGCAGGCCGCGCCGCCCGGCAACAGGAGGAATCAGTCGAGCTTCGGCGCCACGTCCCGGATGAAGACCGTGAGATCGGTCGTCGGCGGATGCACGGACGCCTGACAGAGCATGTCAGCGACGAACCCGCGGTGATAGGTCGTGTGGTTGACGAGATGCAGCGCGATCTGGCCGCAGGTCATCACCCCTTCGCCGCCGCCCACGTAGGTGAAGCGCACGCTGCGATCGAGCTCGGACTCGGTGAGCCGATCGCTCCAGGCGACGTACCAGTCGTCGATCGCGCGCTGCTTCCGGCGCAGCTCGTCGAGCGGCGGCCAATCCGGCGTGTTGCGCGCCGTGAAAGCGTGCGCGCGTCCCTCGAGATGCGCCTGGAAGATCGAGTCGATCACGTAGACGTGATTCAGCGTGTGGACGACGTTCTTGAAGATGCTGCGGCGCGGCTTCGTCGCTTCGCCTTCGGGCAAGGCGGCGACCGCGTCGTAGATCCTGTCGTTGGCCCACGCCATGTAGCGCGCGAGCGTCCGGACGTCGCGGAGCGTGTTCATCGTCCGACGGCTGACGATCGCAGCGGTCAGCCGCTTCCGGGACCGGGCGGCGCATTGCCGTCGCGCGGCGGATTGCCTCCGGAAGGCGGACGGCTGTTCGACGGTGTCCGACCACCCGAAGGCGGCCGGTCGGTCGAAGGAGGCGGGTTGCCCGTTGGCGGAGGTCGGCCACCCGATGGCGGAGGCTTCCCGCTCGATGGAGGCCTTCCGCCCGGCTGCCCGGGCGAAGGAACCGGCTGGATCGTCGGCGGGCGCGGTGCCGGGCGCGGCGGCGGCGGACGAACGGCCGGCGGGCGCGGCGGCGGATGCTGCCACGTCGGCGGCCGGCCGGCCCAGTAACTCCTGTTGTTCCACCACGGCCGGTTCCGATAGTAGGAGTTCCAATAGCTGTTGACCGAGAAGCCGATCAGAGGCACGCCCAGCATCGCGCCGTAATTCAGTATGACGGTCGGCTGATTCCGGTACGCCATCGACAGGAAGCCCGCGTAGACCCAGCCGCGGTTGAAACCCGACACGATGTCGCACCAGTGCCAGTTGTCGATGCAACCGACCACGCTCACCGGCGTGCCCGCAGGAAGCCATGCGACCAGCGGGAAGTCTCTCTCGGGCCCTGCGCGCATGTTGACCGGCTGCGTCGTGATCGCGGCGAGCTGGGCGGAGGCGGTCAGCGGCGACAACGCCGCTGCCGCGACAAGCAATGGCCATAGCCTCGACCCGAAGACTTGCCTCGCCGCGGAAGTCTTTGACCGCCAATTGCCGGATACCGATCGCCGGCTTGCGGGCGAGCGATTACGAAGCAACGAGCCGAGAAAGTGTGCCATGGCGATCCTCCGAGGGCGGCGAGGGGGTCCGGCGGCGACGAACGATACGCAGAGATGCTCAACCGCTCGTTTGCGAATCGCGTGATGCTCGACCGCTCGACGAAACCCCGGGATATTGGCGCGCTCGACTATACGCTATTGTGATTTGGCCAGCCGGCTGACATCGTCAACCCTGCCGAGCTCTGCGGGATCCCCAAGACCAAAGCGCGGGCGTACTACGCTAAGCTCGCAGTGCTGGCTGACCAGGGAAACAGCAAGCGCGAGGAACTGCTACAAGCGAAAGCCTTCCTCGCGAACCCATAGCGGACGCGGAGGATCGGCTCAGCTCAGGCTCGGGCGCTGCGCCCGAGCCTCTTCATCGCGTGATCAGACGCGCGGCTCGCCCTGCGCGTTGACCAGGATGGTTCTGCCCGGCGGGTTCGTGGTCTGCACGTGATGCTCGTACCCGCCGAAGTTGTACGTGACGTCCCAGTAGTCGAGCGGTGCGGCCGTCGACACGGTCGCGCACCGTTGCACATCCTGCGTATAGACCGTGCCGCCCGCGTCGCGACCCACGTTCGCTCCGACAGCCGCGCCGCCGACTACGCCGATGCCCGTCGCGAGATCCTGCCCGCGGCCACTTCCGATCTGATGACCGAGTATGCCGCCGACGACGCCTCCGACAACCGCGCCCGGAACATTGATGCTCGGCGAGCGGCTGTCAACAACCTGACGCTCTACCCAGCAGCGCTGCTGCGGTGGTCCCACGACCGCCCGCACCGAGGTGACGGGCGCCTCGTACAGCGGCTCGTTCGCCCGGCGCCGATAGTCATAGACCGCGGGACCGGCGGCCGCGAGGCGCTGTGCCTGATCGGCCTGGCGCTGGGCCTCCGCCGCTTGCAACTGCGCTGCCGCGGCCTGTTGCTGGCTGACGTCGGCCTGGTAACGCGCATCCGTCGCCGTGCGTTGCGCGGCGAGCGCCGCCTGCTCGCTGCGAACGCGCGCGACGTCCTGCGCAGCCACGGCACGCTGGTTCGCAAGCATGGCAAGCTGGTGCACATCGTCATACCGCCCGCCGCTGGCCGCGAGGTCGTCGGCTTGGCGGAGCGTCGCCGCCGCCTGGTCCAGCTCGCCGGCCGCATACATCGCAACCTGGGGATTGCGTCGCGCCGCAGCCACCGAGGCGTGCGCGTCATTCAGTGCGGGATCGGGAGGAAACGACGCGCATCCCGAAGCGGCGAGGATTGCGAGGGCGACTGCGAACGTTGCGGATCTTTCGAACATGATAGCCTCCGACCTGTTGTTTGCCGGCACGGCGAATCCTGGCCCGCTGCGGCAGAACGATAGGAGCTATCGCTGTGAAAAAAAATCGGATGTCGTCCGATTCGTTTGTCGGCGCAACCGCCATTCGCCAGCGACTGACTTGCCTCCGTCCGTAGGAATGCTTCCGACCGCAGAGCCGTGTTGTCGGGGCGCGTAGAGCTGACGGGCGCCGGCAGGCGGATGAATCCCACGTCTCTCGCCCTCGTCATTCTCGCGGGGCTGCTCTACGCAGCGCTCGTTGCCGCCATCAGTCCGCTCGCGTATGTGCTCGTGCTCTATGCGATGCAAATGGCGCCTTTGTCACACGTTGCCCCGGCCCGTGAGATATCGATGCTCTTTGCAGCGCTCGTCGGCGGCGAGCTCCTGGGCGAGCGCGATCGGCTTGCAAGGATATTCGGTGCCGTTCTGATCGCGCTCGGCGTGATGGCACTTGCACTTGGATGAATCAGACTGCCATCCAGTGGCGAGTCGCCGATGCCCGGACGATATCGAGAACCTCGCGACCGGAGCGCTACTTCTTGAAGCGGAAATTCGCGAGGTCGTAGTCCTGCATCACGTAGCTCTTCGTCTCGACGCGCATCTTGTTGGCATGTTTCGCCTGCGTCTCGCCGCCCGCGGCGACGAAGTCGTCGTACCCGATGATCTCCACCCGGATGAATCCCTTCTGGATGTCGGTGTGGATCGCACCACCCGCTTCCTGCGCCGTGGCGCCCTTGCGAATCAACCACGCGCGATTCTCCGAGCCGCCGACCGTGAGAAAACTGATATACCCGCCCGCGCTCACCACGCGGACCCAGAATTCCACGGACGCCGCGGAATCCGCCGCCTCGGCCACCACGATCGGTTTGGCCGTGACAAATGCATGCGACTCGATGAGGCGCAACTCTTCCGCTGTCAATCCGGCTTCGGCGACGACCCCTTCGCTCTCCAGATGAGCCTTGATTCTTTCGAGGACCTCCTTCTCTGCCGCGGCAGGGTTGCGCTCGAGCCGCGTTTCCACGAATTCCAGGTCCTTCACGATCAGCTCGAATCGGCCCTCCGGCGAGGCGACGATCGCATTTGCGGTCGAGGCTTCGCTTTCTCCGACGACATCGACGAACGCGTAGGTTTTGTTGTCCGCCTTGACGAGCTTGTCGGCCTGATCCAGGCGTGGATCCTTGACCTTGTGCCTCCCGAGCGGGACGCCTGCGACACCGAATAGGCCGACTTTCATGGCAGCATGGTCTCAGGACGATTGAAGGCCCTGCAGTGTAACCTCAGGGTAGACTCCACATGAAACTCATTGAAGTCTCTCGACGCGTGACCGGTTCATAACGCAAGAAACCAGAATGATAGACGCGCGCACGGGTAAGTCTCTCACGACCGATAGCCCTGGGGCTGCAGAGCAGTATCAGCTCGCGGTCGACCGCATTCTTGGTTCCGAGACGGGTGCCGCGGAAGCCCTCGATCGGGCCTTGGCGCTGGACGGCAATCTTGCCTTGGCCCTGGCCGCACGCTACATGCTTGCCAAAGACGGCAAGTCGGCGGACGCCGATCTGTTCAGGGAACGTGCACTACGGGCAGCTGGCGCTGCGCTGCCTTGGGAGCGTGCGCATATTTCCGCGCTCTTTGGCTTGCTTGACGATCCTTATACCAACCTTGCAGCGACCGAGGCCTACATCGCCGCCACTCCCGGTGACCTGCTGGTCATTTCGCAACTTTGCGGTTATCTGATCTTCTATGGAGGTGCGAGCAAGCTACAACGCGTCCTGGGCATCATGGAATCGGTCGACCCCGGTTTGCATGATGACTGGGCATTTCTCGCTCGCCTGGGGTTCGCGGCCAGCGAGGCCGGCGATCAGCACCGCGGTCGTTTGCTTGTCGAGCGGGCGCTGCAGCAGCGGCCACAGTCTCTCTACGTCATCCACAGCTACGCCCATGTACTGCACGATCAGGGGAAGCCTGACGAGTCGCTCGACCTGCTGGGCAACTGGCTGAACGAGCACCGCCGGTCGGCCGAGGGCGGCGCGATGTATGGGCACGTGCAGTGGCACCTGGCATTGGCGGAATGGCAATTGGGGTTGACCGAGCAGGCATGGCGGCGCTATGAGCGTTACTCTGCACCCGAGACCACTTCCTGTGGTCCTGTGCTGGCTTTGGCAGACTGCGGCGGGTTTCTGTTGCGCGAATACTTGCGCACGGGAGCCACCCGTCCGGTTTCGGCTGCGGTTTCTTCGCTGTTCGAGCGCTTCAGCTCGATGTTGTCGCAGCCGTTTATAGCGCTGCATGTTGCGGGCATTCAGGCGTCGGCGGGCGATCTTGCTGCGCTCGAGCGAAGCAGGGCGGCCATCGTGGCCAAGGAACCCAGCGACCAGGCGCGGCTGTCACTTGAGCTGGTTGATGCCCTCGGTGATTTTGCCGAGGGGCGGTACGCTGATGCCGCCGACACATTGAAGTCGGTGCCAGCGGATCAGCGCATAGGCGTGGGAGGAAGTTACGTGGAGCGCGCACTGATTGATCTGCTCGAGGTCAGAGCAGTAGAGCTCGCGGGCTAATTTCGGCATTTCTGTACTTGCAACTTCGCCCTTGTTTGAATACCTTCGTGTGAAGTGACACGTTTGGGCACCAAGTCTTCTACCCCAGCAGCGCGCAAATGCCCGCGCGCTTTCATCGACTTCATCCGCGAAGCGAGCCGGTCCGCACCGGACTAACCGCTCATCGGCGACCCCGTGGTGAGCATACCGTGGACCCACTGACCCGCATCGAAGACTGGCTCGTCCAAACGGGTCTTGCCGGCGCGTCAGAGACGGAGTCGTTGCACGGCTTCTGCACACGCTGCCGCGCCGCAGACATCGAGATCTCGCGTGCCATGCTTGCCGTAGATACTCTTCATCCGATCCACGAAGGCCGCGCGTTTCGTTGGCGAGCCGACAGCGTCGAGCAACCAACGGTCGTCGAATACGGATCTTCGAACCTGGGCGAATCCGCCGCCAGTTGGCAGGCCAGCCCGTTCTACCGTCTGGTAGAGACCGGCGCCAGCGAGCTCCGCCGCCGGATTGAATCGGACGGTGCGACAGACTTCGCGATCCTTCGCGAGTTCAAGGCGGAGGGACAAACGGACTACGTCGCCTTCGTTCATCGCTTCGGTGGGACGAGCGTCATCGGCGAGATGGATTGCGTTTACTCATCCTGGGTCACCTCGAGGTCGGGCGGTTTTCGCGAGACGGACCTTGCGGCGCTGCGACGGCTCGTTCCGCTGCTTGCGCTTGCCATCAAATGCGTATCGCTGGCGCGCATCGCGCGGACGCTGGTCGAAGTCTACCTCGGTCACGATGCAGGCGAGCGCGTGCTGAGCGGCCGCATTTCGCGCGGTGTCGCCGAGCGCATCAATGCGGTCATCTGGTACTCCGACCTGCGCGGTTACACGACGATCACCGACACGGCATCGCCCGACGAGATCATTCCGCTGCTCAACGATTACGCCGCGCTTGTGATCGACGCCGTTCGCACCGCCGGCGGCGAAGTGCTGAAGCTGATCGGCGACGGCGTGCTCGCGATCTTTCGGGCCGACGATGCCGCCCAGGCGTGCCGCTGTGCGTTGCGCGCCGAAGCCGGCCTGAGGTCCGGCATCAAGGCAGTGAACGCGCGTCGTGCCGCGGGCAACCATCCGGTCACGTCCGTCTACCTCGGTTTGCATATCGGCGAGGTCTTCTATGGCAACATCGGGAGCGAGGATCGGCTCGACTTCACGGTCGTCGGGCCCGCGGTCAACGAAGCGAGCCGCATTGCGGCGATGTGCCGATCGATCGACCGCAGCGTGGTCCTGTCGTCCGCGTTTGCCGCAGCAACGCCCGCGCCTGAACGCTCGAACCTCGTTTCCGTGGGCCGCTACGCCTTGCGCGGCGTGGGCCGGGCCGAGGAGTTGTTCACGCTCGATCCCGCGCCACGGGCACTTCCCTCTTCTTGACGATTGTTCGGAAGGCTTCGGTGGACGTCGCGACATCTGCCCGGCGCGTTGCCACCAGGAAGAACAAGCGCCGGCGAACACCGCTTTTCAGAGCACTTCCTCTCTGCGGATGTCCAGAACCGCCAGGAAACGCCCTCGCTGTCCCCTCTCACAGGTGTCAAGCACGAGGTTGCGTCGAGATAAGCAGCGTCGCTCCGAAATGCACGATCGTTGGGGTGGCGAAGGCCGCACCCGCCGCAGACGCGTCTACCGGCGGTCGTTCCGCAATCAGCGTGAGGACGACAAACTGCAAGCCGATGAGCGCGGCCGCCGCACTACCCAGGATGACATAGAAGCTTTCCCACTCGCGGAGCTCCGCCATAGGTTCTGTCTTTATTTGTTCCCGAACCAAGGATGCCGATTTCCCCTGGATCAGCGATCAATCCACGCCTGTGCCGCGGGCAGGTACCGCTCGCCTTGCACGGCGATTTTCGAGATCTCGACCTCGATATCGGCGAGGTCCTCGGCAGCAAGCTGCAAAGAAGCTCCGCCAAGGTTTTCATCCAGGCGGTGAAGCTTCGTCGTCCCGGGAATGGGCACGATCCATGGCTTTTGAGCGAGCACCCAAGCGAGAGCTACCTGCGCGGCAGTCGCCTTCTTGCGGTTCGCCACGCGGCTGACGACATCCACGATGGCCTGGTTCGCCGCGCGGTTCTCCGGATTGAACCGCGGCACCGAGTTGCGGTAGTCCGTCCGATCGAACGTCGTGGATGTGTCGATCTTGCCGGTGAGGAAACCCTTGCCGAGCGGACTGAAGGGGACGAAGCCGATGCCGAGCTCCTGCAGCGTCGGCAGTATTTCGTCCTCCGGCTCGCGCCACCACAGCGAATATTCGCTTTGCAACGCCGTCACGGGCTGCACCTCGTGCGCGCGCCGGATCGTGCGTACGCCAGCTTCGGACAAGCCGAAGTGCTTTACCTTGCCCTCGTGGATCAGTTCTTTGACCGTGCCGGCGACGTCTTCGATCGGCACGTTCGGGTCAACGCGGTGCTGGTAGTAGAGATCGATCGTCTCCACGCCCAGCCGGCGCAGCGAACCCTCCGTCATGCGCCGAATGTGGTCCGGCCGACTGTTCAGACCGGCCGGCTTGCCGTCGGCATCGAACTGGAAGCCAAACTTCGTGGCGATGACTACGCGCCCGCGAAATGGCGCGAGCGCTTCGCCGACCACCTCTTCGTTCGTGAAGGGCCCGTAGATCTGCGCGGTATCGAAGAACGTCACGCCACGCTCTACCGCCGCGCGGATCAGGGCGATGGCCTGCTGCTTGTCGGTCGCCGGGCCGTAGCCGTAGGAGAGGCCCATGCAGCCGAGCCCGAGCGCCGAGACTTCGAGGCTACTGTTTCCGAGCTTGCGCTTGCTCATCATGGTTTCACCATTACCTTGAGTGCTTTCCGTTCGTTCATCGCGCGATAGCCATCTGGCACGTCGTTCA
>Ga0335077_10000144_pt1 | contig 71515 bp, 62 predicted proteins | sample Lox_Sample_31_FD_207151 | JGI IMG/M metagenome (GOLD analysis project Ga0335077, IMG submission 207151) | Soil microbial communities from Loxahatchee National Wildlife Refuge, Florida, United States - Lox_Sample_3.1 | ecosystem: Environmental > Terrestrial > Soil > Wetlands | place: USA... | reverse complement strand
CGCAAGCACGAGGTCGGACCGATCGGAGTCGACCTCTACACGGACTTCGATCATCTGCGGCTCGCGCGCGTCGAGATGGACGCCGATCTCACCGACTGGGCGCTGGCCCTGCGGCCGGAAAAGCTGGCGGGGCCGCTGACATGGTTCTCCGGCGTCGCGCAATGCGACATGACGCGGCCGATTTGGCTGTGCGTGACACAGCTCTTCAATCACCAGACGCATCATCGCGGCCAGGTGACGACGCTGCTCAAGCAGGCGGGCGTCGACCCCGGAATCACCGACCTTCCCTGGACGCCGCTGGCGCGCGACGCGGCAGGCCGGATCATTCTGAGCGACGACTACGCGCTTTAGGCGCCGTCGCCGACGCGGCGACGTGGGCGCTGAAGCGCAGCGTCGCGGTGGCGATGTAGACCTCGCGCAGGAACGTGAGCAGCCCGGCGATCAGCGCGAGCATGGCGCAGCTGAAGATGGCGGCCACCACCCGCGAAATGTCCGGCCACCCCGCGTAGTAGGCGGCCGTGAACAGGCCGACGATGACGGCGGATACCAGCAGTCCGGAGATCACGCACAGCACGATCGCGCGCAGGATCAGTGCCGACCTGCGTGCACACACCGCGTGTTCCGTGCGCAACGCGTCCGCCTGCGTTACCTGCGATCCGTCCAGGATGCGCTCGATTTCGCGCGCTCGATCGACCGCACGGCCGAGCCGGTTCGCCAGTACGCCGAGCAACCCGGCGATCGCGGTGAGCAGGAACACCGGCGCGACCGAGAGCTGGATGACGTGGGCGATCAGATCGAGTTGCGGGGGCAGGGTACCCGTCATTTGGCACCGCGGGCGGCATCGATGCGCGCACACAGTAGCGCAAGCTCCTCCAGCATGCGCGGCGTATGCCGGTTTATGCGGTTGGCGTCGAGCGTCACGAGCTGATCGTGCGCCACCGCCGGGATCTGAGGAAAGCGGCGCCACATGTCGAGTGCGCCCGAAGGGCGGGCGTCCGCCTCGGCGGTGACAATGATCTCCGGCTGCGCCGCGACGACGGCTTCGATCGAGACCTGCGGCGCGATCGGCGCCAGGCCTTCGAAAACGTTGCGCCCACCGCAGATGCGGATGCCTTCGCTCAGCACGTGGCGGCCACCCAGCGTCATCAGCGGCTCGGCCCAGATCTGATAGAAGACGGCGACCTGTCTGCGCCCGGCGTATTGCGCCTGCAGCGCCGCGACCCGGGCGCGGAATGCGGCAGCGACCTGGGCCGCCTCGGGATGGGCGAGCAGGACGCCGAGCCGCTCCATCGAGATGGCGATGCTTTCGATCGCACCGGGCTCGTCGACATAGACGGGAACGCCGAGGCGCTTGATCGCTTCGATCACGGGCGGCGGGAATCCCGTGCCCCACACCACGATCAGGTCCGGATGCGCCGCGGCGACGCGCTCGAGATCGACGTTGTGCGCGCGCGCGATGCGCGGAATCCGGCGTGCCGCAGCGGGGTAGTCGGAGTACTCGGTGGTGCCGACGATGCGCGCGCCGGCGCCGATGGCGAACAGCTGCTCGGTGATGTGCGGCGCGAGGCTGACGATGCGTTGCGCCGGCTGGGCAAGAACGACCGTGTTGCCCGCGTCGTCGACCGCCCTGACTTCGGCCACCGCGCCGGTGCAGGCCAGGAGCAGGGCCGCCCACAGCGCGCGGATCATTGTGCTTTCTTGGCCGCCTTTTCCGGGTCGGATCCGCGCGGCTCGGTCACGAACCCGATCCTGGTCAGCCCGGCGTCCTGCGCGGCGGCCATCACCTCGGCAACCCGCTCGAATCGGGCTGCCTTGTCGGCGCGCAGGTGCAGGTCGGGCGGCGGCGATTTCGCCGCGGCGGCCGCGAGGCGCGCGGCGAGGTCCTTCGCGTCCACCAGATCGGCATTCCAGAACACGCGGCCGTCGGCATCGATCGAGATCTTGATCGCCTCAGTGCGAGTGTTGACGGGTGCCGCCTTCACGTCCGGCAGGTCGAGGCGAATCGCATAGGCGAGCAGCGGCGCCGTGATGATGAAGATCACCAGCAGCACCAGCATCACGTCGACCAACGGCGTCACGTTGATCTCCGCCATCGGCTGCGAGGGTGCGAGGCCGCGCTCGAATCCGCCGAAGCTCATACATCGCTCCCGCGCACACCCGTCTGCGCTCCTTCCAGCCGGGCGCCGGTCGTCACGTACGCGTGCAGGTCGTGCGCGAATCCGTCGAGCAAGGCGAGAAGCAGGCGATTCACGCGCGTGAACGCGTTGTAGGCCAGCACGGCGGGAATCGCGACCGCGAGGCCGAAGGCGGTCATCAGCAGCGCTTCGCCGACCGGGCCGGCGACCTTGTCGATCGAGATGGTGCCGGCGCTCGCAATGCTCAACAGCGCGTGATAGATGCCCCACACCGTGCCGAACAGACCCACGAACGGTGCCGTGCTGCCGACCGACGCGAGAAACGTAAGGCCTGCTTCGAGGCGCGCGGCCGCTTCGTTGATGCGCTGGCGCAGCGCGCGGGTGATGAGTTCGGAGCGGTCGATATGCGAAGCGAGGCTGCCTGCCGCGACCTGGCTTTGCGCCGCACTCGCCGCGCTTTGCGCGAGCGGCACGAATAACGCCTCGGCATCGCGCCGGCGCAGGTCGGCGATCGCCACTTGCACCGACGGCGCGCCCCAGAATGCCTCGAGCTGGCGCGCGGCAGCACGCACGCGCACCCAGGCCCACGCTTTCCAGAGGATCAGGAACCAGCTCAGCACCGACATCGCCAGCAGCAGATACGCCGTCGTGCGGATCACGACGTCGGCCTGGCTCCAGAAGTGGGCGAGCCCGAGGCTGACGCTTTCCTGCTCCATCAGCGCACGCCGAGCACGTCGTGCATGTCGTACAGACCCGCGCTGCGATCGGCGAGGAACCGCGCGGCTCGCAGGGCACCGACCGCGTAGGTCATGCGGCTCGCCGACCGGTGCGTGATCTCGATGCGCTCCCCGGTGCCAGCGAAAAGCACGCTGTGGTCGCCGACGATGTCCCCGCCGCGGATCGACGAAAATCCGATGCTGCCTTCCTTGCGCGCGCCGGTTTCGCCATGACGCGCGAACACCGCGACCTCGTCGAGCCTGCGACCCTGGGCCGCCGCGATCACCTCGCCCATCTTGAGCGCCGTGCCCGAGGGCGCGTCGACCTTCTGGCGATGGTGTGCCTCGACGATTTCGATGTCGTAGCCGGTCGCGAGGATGCGAGCGGCGACTTCGAGCAGCTTGAAAGTCGCGTTGACGCCGATGCTCATGTTCGGCGCGAAGACGATCGGAATCGAGCCCGCGGCATCCTCGATCGCCTTGCGACCTTCGGCGTCGAATCCCGTGGTGCCGATGACCATCCGCACGCGGCGCTGCAGGCACGCCTGCACGTGGGCCAGGGTGGCAAGCGGCCGTGTGAAATCGATCAGCACGTCGGCCGAAGCCAGTCGACTCAGGTCGGAACCGATCGTCACGCCCGTCTTCCTGCCGAGGAACTCGCCGCTGTCACGCCCGAGATCCGGGCTGTCGGCGCGATCGAGCGCGACCGCCAGCTGGAGATCGGAGGCGTCCTGCAGCACCTCGATCAACATGCGCCCCATTTTTCCGCTGCTGCCGGCGATGGCGACCCTGAGTGTCATCTTGCCCCGCGCGCCCGTCACGGCGTATCGAGTTGAGGGCTAGTGGGAATGGTGATCTGCGGCGGCGGCTCCTTCGGTGGCGCCTTCGGCACCGGCTTGGGATTGCGTCCCAGGATCAGGTTGTCGGCGTCGCCTTCGGTCGGCATCTCGTCCGAAGCGAAGGTCGCCAGGCGATCGTTCTTGAACAGGACCACGAGCCGCCGCAACTGCTTTTCGTCCCCGGTGCCGCGCTGCAGGTAGTAGACGTAGTCCCAGCGGTCCGTGTGGAAGATGCTGGTCAGGAGCGGCGTGCCGAGCAGGAAACGCACCTGATCGCGCGTCATCGACTCGCGCAACTGATCGACCATCTCCTTCGTGACGACGTTGCCCTGCTGCACGTCGGGACGATATGGCTTCATGAACGGCGGTGCCCACGTGTACATCGATCTGCAGCCGCCGATCGTGATGCAGGCGACGGCGACGGCGAGGCGGAGAGTTCGAGTCATCGAGCGGGATGCGCGGGCGAGGCGGCAAAGCGGCGGCTATGATACCGGCCAGTTTCTGCTTTTCCGTCGCTTCACCATGGTTCAACGCAGTGTCCCCACGTCGGCCGATCTGAAAACGATCGGATTGAAGGCCACCTTGCCGCGCCTGAAGATCCTCGAGATCTTCCAGCGCAACTCCCAGGCGGGCGGCGCGCGCCACATGAGCGCGGAAGATGTCTACAAGGCGCTGCTGGCCGAGCATCTCGATGTCGGTCTTGCGACGGTCTATCGCGTCCTGACGCAGTTCGAGCACGCGGGGCTGCTGTCACGCAGCAACTTCGAAGCCGGGCACTCGGTGTTCGAACTCAACGAGGGCGCGCATCACGACCACCTCGTCTGTCTCACCTGCGGCCGGGTCGAGGAGTTCGTCGACACCGAGATCGAGTCGCGGCAGCACAAGATCGCCGAGGCGCGCGGGTTCCAGCTGCAGGACCACGCGCTGGCCCTGTACGGGGTTTGCACCAAGCGCGACTGCCGCTATCGCAAGTAGCGCGCGTCGGCACGCGACGTCCGCCTCCCGCCGCCTCGACTCCGGTTCAGGCAGCGAGCAGTTCGCGCGCGTGCTTGCGCGTCGTATCGGTGATCTCGATGCCACCCAGCATGCGCGCGAGTTCTTCGACCCGTTGCGTGCGTTCCAGGGTCACGATGCGTGTGACCGGCGGCCCCGCGGCGCCGACCACCTTGCTCACCAGGAGGTGCTGGTCTCCGCGCGCTGCAACCTGTGCCAGGTGAGTCACGCACAGCACCTGGCGCTGCTGGCCTAACTGCTTGAGCAGGCGGCCGACGGTCTCGGCGATGGCGCCGCCGATGCCGGCGTCGACCTCGTCGAAGATGAGCGTGGCAACCGGCGTAGCGCTCGCCGCGATCACCGAAATGGCGAGGCTGATGCGGGCAAGCTCGCCGCCGGAAGCAACCTTGACCAGCGGCCGCGGCGACGTGCCGGCGTGCCCGGCAACGAGGTACTCGACCCGTTCGTCGCCGCTCGCGGAAGGTTCGCCCGGATGCAGCGCGACGTCGAACCGCCCGCCGGGCATCGAAAGGTCCTGCATGGCACGCGTGACTTCCGTGCTCATGTTGCGGGCCGCCGCGGTTCGCGCACGCGACAACACGCGCGCCGACTCCCGGTAGGCATCCTGGGCGCTCTCTTCCGCGCGGCGCAGCGCGCCGAGGTCGCGCGCGGCCGAGAGGGCGGCCAGCTTTTCCTCCGCTGCAGCGAGAACGGCGGGCAGTTCGCCGGGGGCGCAGCGGAATTTGCGTGCCGCGGCATGCAAAGCCGCGACGCGGGCTTCGACCTGCGCGAGCCGCGCCGCGTCGAGATCAGCCCGGTCGAGATAGCGGCGCAGTTCCGTCACCGCCTCGTCGACCTGGATGCGCGCGGTGGCGAGCAGTTCGAGCACCGGCCGCAGCCGCTCGTCGAACTGGACCAACGGATCGAGGCGGGCGGCGACGCTGTCGATCTGCGCCAGAGCCGCCGTGTCGGCCTCGGACAGCGCATCGATGGCAGCCTGCGCGGACTCGAGCAGCGCCGCGGCATGCGCCAGGCGCTTGTGGTCGGCCTCGACCACTTCCCACTCGCCGGCCTGCGGCGCGATCTCGCCGAGCTCCTCGACGATCCAGCGCAGCCGGTCCTGTTCGGCCGCTGCGCTTGCGGCCATCGCTTCGGCTTCTTCGCGCACGCGCCTGCGCGCGCGCCACAGTCCGAACGCCGCGGCGACCTCGGCAGCCGGCTCGGCCAGGCCGCCGTGCTCGTCGAGCAGGCGCTGCTGCGCGCTTGCCTTCAACAGCGACTGGTGCGCGTGCTGGCCATGGACATCGACCAGCAGTTCACCCAGGTCGCGCAACTGGGCAAGGGTGGCCGGGCTGCCGTTGATGAACGCGCGGCTGCGCCCGCCTGCGTCGATTGTCCGCCGCAGCAGCGCCACGCTTCCGCCGTGCTCCATCGCGTTGGCGGCGAGCCAGCTCGCGGCGATGTCGCCGAGGCGGAACTCGGCCGCCACCTCCGCGCGGGCGCTTCCTTCGCGCACCACGTCCGCATCGCCCCGTTCCCCCAGCGCGAGGAGCAGCGCATCGACCATGATCGACTTGCCGGCCCCGGTTTCGCCGGTGAGCACGGTGAAGCCGGGCGCGAAGTCGATGTCGAGGGCATCGACGATGACGAAGTTGCGGATGGAAAGCGAAAGCAGCATCGATACCGGGGCCGCTCAGCCGCGCACGTGCGGCTCGGAGGGCATGACGTTCCAGTGCAGCTTGCGGCGCAGGGTTTCGAAGTAGTTGTAGCCGATCGGATGCAGCAGCGCGATGTCGTCGGCGCTGCGCTCCGAGCGCACGATGTCGCCCGGGGCGAGCAGCGAGAAGGATTGCATGTCGAAGTGCGCGGCCGCTTCGCGCTCGTCGGTGATTTCGATCTCGATCACGACGCCGTCGGGCAACGCGATCGGGCGGTTGGAGAGCGTCTGCGGAGCCACCGGCACCAGCACCAGTCCGGCGAGCGACGGATGCAGGATCGGGCCGTCGGCCGACAGCGCATAAGCGGTGGAGCCGGTCGGCGTCGCGAGGATGAGGCCGTCGGCGCGCTGGTTGTAGATCGTGGTCCCGTCGACACGCACCGTGAACTCCACCATGCCGCCGGTGACGCCGCGCGAGACGACCACGTCGTTGAAGGCGCGCGCCTGGAAGATCGGGTTTCCGCCGCGCAGGATCTGCGCTTCCAGGAGCGAGCGCCGGTCGGTCTCGTAGCGACCGTCCAGCATTGCGCTCAGCACCTCCGGCATCTGGTCGAGCGCGATATCGGTCATGAAGCCGAGGCGGCCATGGTTGATGCCGATGAGCGGGATGCGGTGCGGCGACAACTCGCGCGCGATGCCGAGCAGGGTGCCGTCGCCGCCAAGCACGACGGCGACATCGGCCTCGCGGCCGATCACATCGGTCGTGTAGCCGACATAGTCGCGCAGCCCGACCAGGTCGCGCGTCGCGGCGTCGAACATCGGCAGCATGCCCTTTTCGGTCACGATCCGGGCGATGGCCGCAAGCGGCTCGCGAATGCCCTCCTCGCGCGGCTTGCCGAAAATTGCGACGTGCTGGAAGGGCTTCCCCATGTAAGGAATCTAGCAAGAAAGCGCCGGCACCGGCCTCAAGCGGGACGCGGGGCACGACAGTCCATAGAATGCGGGGGATGTTGGACGCACGCGCCCGCCTGCTGCTTAAAACGCTGATCGAACGCTACATCGCCGACGGTCAGCCGGTCGGGTCGCGTTCGTTGTCGAAGATCTCCGGGCTGGATATCTCACCGGCGACGATCCGCAACGTCATGTCCGATCTCGAGGACATGGGGTTCGTCGCGAGTCCGCACACATCGGCCGGGCGGATTCCGACGCCGCGCGGCTATCGGCTGTTCGTCGACTCGCTGCTGACCGTGCAGCCGCTCGAAGTCCAGCAGACGCAGATCATCCAGGGCCAGTTACAGGTTGCCGAGCCGCAGCGCGCGATCCAGGCCGCGGCGCACCTGCTGTCGAACCTTTCGCAGTTCGCGGGGGTCGTGCTGACGCCGCGGCGTGCCTCGACGTTCCGCCAGGTCGAGTTCCTGCGCCTGTCCGACCGGCGCGTCCTGCTCATCATCGTCACCCCGGCAGGCGACGTACAGAACCGGATATTGGTGACGGAACGCTCCTACACGCAGCCACAGCTCGTCGAGGCTGCCAACGTGTTGAACCAGCACTTCGCGGGCCTCGACTTCGACGAAGTACGGCGCCGCCTGCACGGCGAGCTCGCCGAGCTGCACGCGGAGATCGCGCGCCTGATGGAGGCGGCCGTGCAGGCCGGTGCCGATGCGAGCCAGCAGGACGATCCGGTCGTCATCACCGGCGAGCGCAACCTGATCGGGGTGAACGAACTAGCGGCCGACATGGACAAGCTGCGTGCAATGTTCGACCTGTTCGAACACAAGCAGCGCCTGATGGACCTGCTCGCCGTTTCCATCCGCGCCCAGGGCGTGCAGATATACATCGGCGGCGAGTCGCAGCTCGTTCCGCTCGACGAGGTGAGCCTGGTCGTCGCACCCTACGAAGTCGACGGCAAGGTGGTCGGCACGCTGGGCGTGATCGGCCCGACCCGGATGGCGTACGAGCGGGTGATCCCGATCGTCGATATCACTGCCCGGCTGCTGTCCAACGTGCTCAGCCAGCAGGGCTGACACCGAGCCGCGGTTTATTTGGTCGTCGCCGCGTCGAACTGCTCTTCGCTGTGCGCCGGGCCGGTGCTGACTTTCCCCGTTCCGCGGGTGCCGCCAGCGGGCGTCTTGGCAGGCGGCGCGACCTGGATCGGCTCGGCGTAGAAGAACGTGCCGACCCGGACCCGCATGGCGCACTCCTGCGGCAAGCCGTGCGCTTCCTGCGCATGCCGGGTGCCCCCTTCGGCTTCCACGCGCGCAAGCGCGGCGGCACAGGCTTCGCGCGCGAGGTTTTGCAGCACCGACGTCGAGTGCACCGAAAGACCGTCGATCGCGATGGCCTGGTCGAAGAACGGCGGCGGATCGGCACGCCCTGCGGCGCGCAGGTTGGCCGCACCTGCGGAGATATGGTCGCCCGCGTTGGCGGCAAAAGTGCCGGCCAGCGCGGCAAACCGATCGCTCGAGCCGAGACCCTCGACACGCAGGCGCACATGCTCGTGTTCGACCACCGCGGCCTCGAGCCGCAGCAACTCGTCGAGCACGCTGCGCGCGTGGAAATCCTTCGACACCGACTGCACCAGGGACTCGAACGAGTTTTCATTGGGCGACCGGCTGCGCAGCGGCAGCGCGCGCGGGGCACCCTGCGCGTCGAGGTATTCGGGCGCCCGGGTCCAGCGGGCCGCAACGTCGGCCGCGAGCGAAAGTGCGCGGTTGCGCGACGGCGGTGGTCCATCCGAGGTCCGCATGACGCGCACGTCCTTGCGGTGCACGCCGGAGAGCAGGCTGAGAGCCGAATCGGTGACCGGCGCGTCGGCCGCGCGGAGTTCGGCGAGTGCCGCGCGCAGGAACGTCGTCTTCAACGCGCGTACGAATTGCGGATACGTCACGCCGTTCGTGACCAGCACATGCGCGAGCGGCTGCATCAGACGCAGCGCTTCCCGCAGGGCGATCTCTGAGCGCGATTCGTCCATCGATGCTGAGTGAGCATTGGCGATACGCCGGAGCAACAAGTGTCGCATCAACCTGCGCACTTGGATCGTCAGAGAGCGCGTGTTAATCCGTAGGGCCGAGTGCAATCGGGCACGGACGCGCGCCGGGCGGCAGCAAACGACCTCGATAAGATGCGCACCGACCGTTCGTCGTCATGCGATTCCTGCCCGAGCCCCCGATCGATCATGCACAACCGCCGCGCGCGGCCGTGCTGCTCATCAACCTCGGCACGCCCGCGGCGCCGACCGTCGCCGCGGTGCGCTCCTATTTGAAGCAGTTCCTGTCGGATCCACGCGTGGTGGAAATTCCCGCGCCGATCTGGTGGCCGATCCTGCATGGCGTGATCCTCAACACACGCCCGCGACGCTCCGCCGCGAAGTACGCGTCGATCTGGACCGCGGCCGGGTCGCCGCTCAAGGTGAACTCGGAACAACAGGCGCTGCAGCTGCGCGGCTGGCTCGGTGATCGAGGCATGGACGTCGACGTCGCATTGGCGATGCGCTACGGCGAACCGTCCATCGCAAGCGTGCTCGACCAGTTGCGCGCAAGGCGCGTCGATCGCCTGCTCGTCGTGCCGATGTACCCGCAGTATTCCGCGACCACGACCGCGACTGCGTTCGACGCGGTGAACGCCGCCCTCGCACGCACGCGCAACGTTCCGGAGGTGCGCTGGGTCCGGCATTTCTGCGATCAGCGCGAGTACATCGAAGCGCTGAAGGTGCGCGTCCTGGATCACTGGCGCAAGTTCGGCCGGGCCGACGACGAGGGCGGCAAGCTCGTGATGAGCTTCCACGGCGTGCCGCGGCGGACGCTCGACCGCGGCGATCCGTACCACTGTCAGTGCCAGAAGACGGGTCGCCTGCTCGCGGAGGCTCTCCGACTAGAGTCGGGCCAGTACGCGATCACGTTCCAGTCGCGCTTCGGCAGGGCGGAGTGGCTGCGCCCGTATACGGCGTCGGTACTGCAGGAACTGGGCGCACGGAGTGCGCGTCGCGTCGACGTCGTGTGTCCGGGGTTCGTCGCCGACTGCCTGGAGACGCTGGAGGAGATCGCGATGGAGGGGAACGACGTATTTCGGCGCGCTGGCGGCGGAACCTTCCACTACATCCCTGCCTTGAACGACAGTCCCGCGTTCATCGAGGCGCTGGTCCATCTTGTGCAAACGCACACCCATGGATGGTTGATCGATCGCACGGATGCGGATCTGCACAAGCGCCTTGCGCAGGAGACGGCGAGCCGCGCGCAGAAGCTCGGCGCAGCGGGATGAGATTTCTGCTTCGGTCGACCTTGACGCGACGCCCATCTGGCCCGACGTGATGTGCTGTCGGGATTGGCAGTTTGCGGGCGCTTCGTCTGCGGGCGCTGCCACTTGAAATCCGCGGCGTTGGCCCCATGCTGGGCAAGTCTTTGAATGATTGAAACTTTCTGGGGGGCATCCATGGAGGGACCGGAGCTGAACCCGGCCACCGATCCGGACGTGCGGGCGTCTGCGGCCGCCAACGAGCCGACCGCGCTCGGGAGCGCGACCACAGCGGACGTGCAGGGCGAGTTGCAGGCCGCGCTGGACGACGCGCGTGCCAAGGCGGCCCAGCACTACGACCTCTACCTGCGCGCACGCGCCGAAACGGAAAACACGCGGCGCCGGGCGCAGGACGACATCGCCAAGGCGCACAAGTTTGCCGTCGAGTCGTTTGCCGAGGCACTGCTTCCGGTCGTGGACTCGCTCGAGAAGGCGCTCGACGCGGCCGCAGGGACGAGCACGTCGCTGCGCGAAGGAATCGAGATCACGCTGCGCCAGCTGCGCAGCGCGTTCGAGAAAAACCGCCTGAGCGAGATCAATCCGCTGGGCGAGAAATTCGATCCGCACCGCCATCAGGCGATTTCGATGGTGCCTGCGGAGGGCATGCCGCCGAATCACGTGGCGGCCGTGCTGCAAAAGGGCTGGATGATCGCCGACCGTGTGCTGCGGCCGGCGCTCGTGACCGTGGCGCAGGGTTGAAGTAGCAGGAAGCACACACACTTCATGAGGGAGCGGCGGGCGCCGCGAGCAGGCTGGCCACACCCGACCGTCAAACGAGGGAAGACAAATGGCAAAGATCATCGGCATCGACCTTGGCACGACCAACTCGTGCGTCGCCATCATGGAGGGCGACCAGGTCAAGGTCATCGAGAACTCCGAGGGTGCACGCACGACGCCCTCGATCGTTGCGTACATGGAAGACGGGGAAATCCTCGTCGGCGCGCCTGCGAAGCGGCAGGCGGTCACCAACCCGCGCAACACGCTGTATGCGGTGAAGCGCCTGATCGGGCGCCGCTTCGAGGAAAAGGAAGTCCAGAAGGACATCGGCCTGATGCCTTACAAGATCGCCAAGGCATCGAATGGCGACGCCTGGGTCGAAGTGCGCGGCAAGCCGATCGCGCCGCCGCAGGTCAGCGCCGAAGTCCTGCGCAAGATGAAGAAGACCGCCGAGGACTATCTCGGCGAAACGGTCACCGAAGCCGTCATCACGGTGCCCGCGTACTTCAACGACTCGCAGCGCCAGGCCACCAAGGACGCCGGCCGCATTGCGGGCCTCGAGGTCAAGCGCATCATCAACGAACCCACCGCGGCCGCGTTGGCGTTCGGCCTCGACAAGAAGGGCGAACGCGGCGACCGCAAGGTGGCGGTCTACGACCTTGGCGGCGGCACGTTCGACATCTCGATCATCGAGATCGCCGACGTCGAAGGCGAGAAGCAGTTCGAAGTGCTCTCGACCAACGGGGACACGTTCCTGGGCGGGGAAGACTTCGACCAGCGCATCATCGATTACGTCGTCACCGAGTTCAAGAAGGAATCGGGCGCCGATCTCTCCAAGGACGTGCTCGCGCTGCAACGGCTGAAGGACTCGGCCGAGAAGGCGAAGATCGAGTTGTCCTCGAGCCAGCAGACCGAAATCAACCTGCCGTACATCACCGCCGACCAGTCGGGTCCGAAGCACCTGAACATGAAGCTCACCCGCGCCAAGCTGGAGGCGTTGGTGGAGGACCTGATCGAGCGCACTATGGAACCGTGCCGGATCGCGATCAAGGACGCCGGGGTCAAGACGGGCGAGATCGACGAGGTGATCCTCGTCGGCGGCCAGACGCGCATGCCGAAAGTGCAGGAGAAGGTGCGCGAGTTCTTCGGCAAGGAGCCGCGCAAGGACGTCAATCCGGACGAGGCGGTCGCCGTCGGCGCGGCCATCCAGGGCCAGGTGCTCTCGGGCGAGCGCAAGGATGTCCTGCTGCTCGACGTGACGCCGCTGTCGCTCGGCATCGAGACGCTGGGCGGCGTGATGACGAAGATGATCCAGAAGAACACCACGATCCCGACCAAGTTCTCGCAGACGTTCTCGACGGCCGACGACAACCAGCCGGCGGTCACCATCAAGGTGTTCCAGGGCGAGCGCGAGATGGCGGCCGGCAACAAACTGCTGGGCGAGTTCAATCTCGAGGGCATCCCGCCGGCGCCGCGCGGGCTGCCGCAGATCGAGGTCGGCTTCGACATCGATGCCAACGGCATCCTGCACGTGGGCGCGAAGGACAAGGCGACCGGCAAGGAAAACAAGATCACGATCAAGGCGAACTCGGGCCTGACCGAGGACGAGATCAAGCGCATGGTCAAGGACGCCGAGGCGAACAAGGCCGAGGATCACCGTCGCTTCGAACTCGCGCAGGCACGCAACACCGCCGATGCGAGCGTGCATCAAATCCGCAAGGCGCTGACCGAACACGGCGCGGCGCTGGATGCAGGCGAGAAGGAGAAGGTCGAGGCCGCGATCAAGGACGTCGAAGAGGCGCTCAAGGGTGACAGCAAGGACGCCATCGAGGCGAAGACGCAGGCGCTGATGACGGCCTCGCAGAAGCTGGGCGAGAAGATGTACGCCTCGATGCAGGGGGGCGAGGCCGCGGGTGCTGCGGCCGGCGCCGGACCGCAGCCCGGCGCCGAAGCGGACAAGGCGAAGGAGAGCGACGTGGTCGACGCGGACTACAAAGAGGTGAAGCGCGGCTGAGAGCCAGCCAGTCCCTTGTCGTTCTACGCCCCGGGCGACGGAATGACGCGCCGGGATCGAGCGGAGGAAGACTCGCCGCTCGGTCCCGGCGTTGTTGCATGCGTGCGAGTTAAGAACTGACCCAATGGCCAAACGCGACTACTACGACGTCCTCGGCGTCGCCAAGAACGCCTCGGAAGACGAGATCAAGAAGGCTTATCGCAAGCTCGCGATGAAACACCACCCCGACCGCAACCAGGGCAGGGAGGGTGCGAGCGCAAAGGAATCCGAGGAGAAATTCAAGGAGGCAAAGGAGGCCTACGAGATCCTCACCGATGCGAGCAAGCGCGCGGCGTACGACCGCTTCGGCCATGCGGGCGTGGATCCGAATGCCGCGGGCGCCGCGGGCGGCTTCGGTGCCGGCCAGGGCTTCGGCAGCTTCGCCGACGCATTCGGCGACATCTTCGGCGACATCTTCGGTGGCGGCCGTGGCGGTGGCGGGCGCTCGGGTGCGTTTCGTGGGGCGGACCTGCGCTACAACATGGAACTCAGCCTGGAGCAGGCGGCGCGCGGCTTTGCCACCGAGATCCGCGTTCCGAGCTGGGACAAATGCGAGACCTGCGACGGCAGCGGCGCAAAGCCCGGGACGAAGGCGCGCACCTGCTCCACGTGCGGCGGCGCCGGCGCTGTACGTGTCACGCAGGGATTTTTTTCGATCCAGCAGACCTGTCCGACCTGTCACGGCAGCGGCAAGGTGATCCCGGACCCGTGCTCGGCCTGCCACGGCGAAGGGCGCATCAAGAAGAACAAGGTGCTCGAAGTCACCATCCCCGCCGGCATCGATGAGGGACAGCGCATCAGGCTCGCCGGCAAAGGCGAGCCTGGCGTAAACGGGGGCCCCTCGGGCGACCTCTATGTCGAGATCCGCATCAAGCCGCACGAGGTGTTCCAGCGCGACGGCGACGATCTGCACTGCGAGGTACCGATCTCCGTTGCGACCGCAGCGCTCGGAGGCGACGTGGAAGTCGCCACCCTGACCGACAAGGTGAGCGTCACGGTCCCGGAGGGCACGCAGAACGGCAAGACATTCCGCCTGCGCGGCAAGGGAGTGAAGGGCGTGCGCTCAGCGTATCCGGGCGACTTGTATTGCCACGTGGTGGTGGAGATTCCGCTGCGCCTCACGGAGGCGCAGAAGCGATTGCTGCGCGAGTTCGACAGCGCGGTGAAGGAAGGTGGTGCGCGTCACTCGCCGCAGACGAAATCCTTCATGGATCGCATGAAGGGCTTCTTCACCGCCGAGTGACGTTCGGCGGCACGCTCAGGCGCGGGCGAGCCTGCGTCGGAGCAGCACCCCCAAGCCCAACGCGGCGACACCAAGCAGCGCAACGCTGGCCGGTTCGTCGACCGGAGCGGGAGGCGTCGCACCGCTGATTCCGCTCACGTAGATCGAGAAAGTCGAGAGGATCGGAATGTCCTCGTTGAACTGGTAGTTGATGGCCCAGGTTCCGGTGCCGGATCCGGGCGTCGTGGCCAGCACGAGGTCGCTGAAGAGGTACGAAACGAATGTGCTCGGGCTCTGCAGCACCGCGACGATGTCGAGCGTGATGGGCGCGCTGCCGCCGATCCAAGTCAGGGACCAATTGCCCGCAGTTTGATCGAGCGGGTTTTGCAGGTACGTAACGCCCAGCGTGAACGTGACCCCATCGACGGTGTTTGTGACCGTCGCCCCGTCTGGCACGGCATCGACGAGCAGGGGTGTGAAGCCGTCGAAGCCGATCGTCGACGCGGAGTTCGACGATGCCTGCACGACCCCGTAGCAGTCGCTCGCGTTGATGGCGGCGAACGTCACGTCGCTGACGGAAAGGTCGGCGGGATTCGGCGGCGGCAGACAATTGGCCGGCGCCGGCAGCGGTGCCGCATGCGCCGACGCAGAAAACGTCAGCGCGATGCCGATCATCAAACTGAGAATTTTTCGGTTCACACCAGCCCTCCGGTAACCTTTCCCCTTTATCCCCCGCGGGCGAACACTAGCTTGGCGACCGTGCGTGTTCAACCTTTCGGATGGTCGGTGCAAGGAGCGGGCCAATAGCCCAAATCATTGATTCTGAATAATTGTTGATCCTGGCCGCGGAGGACTTGTAATGTCGTCCGACGTTTGCGCTCGCAACGGGCCGATGGGCGGTTGTTTTGCCGCAACGCCCGCGGACCGGCGGCGCCTCCCGAGGGGCAGCTACTTGGGCTCCGGCAGCCCGAGCTGGCGCGCGAGGAATGCGATGGTCTGCGCCCACATGCGCGCAGCTTGCGCGTTGTCGGCGCCCGCGGCGTGGCCTCCCTCGACGTTCTCGAAATACAGCACGTCGTGGCCCTGGTCGAGCAGGCGCGCTGCCAGCTTGCGTGCGTGGCCCGGGTGCACCCGATCGTCGCGGGTCGACGTGGCGAGATAGATCGGCGGATAGCGCACGCCAGCCTGCGCGTTCTGATACGGGGAGTATTTGGCAATGAACGCCCGGTCGTCGACGACGTCGGGGTTGCCGTATTCGCCCATCCACGAGGCACCGGCCAGCAGCTTGTGATAGCGCAGCATGTCCGTGAGCGGAACCTGCGCCACCACGGCACCGAAGAGTTCGGGACGCTGGACCATCGTGCCCGTGACGAGCAGCCCACCCTGGCTGCCGCCGAGGATGCCGAGACGCGCAGGGCGGGTGATGCCGCGGCGTACCAGGTCCTCCGCGACCGCGATGAAGTCGTCGAAGGTCTTCTGGCGTCCCGCGCGCTGCGCGGTGCGATGCCACTCCGGACCGAATTCGCCGCCGCCGCGTATGTTGGCGCGCACAAGCGCGCCGCCCGCTTCGAGCCACCCCCGTCCAAGCACCGCCGAGTAGGTCGGCAACTGCGGATTGGCGAACCCGCCATACCCTTGCAGGAGTGCGGGATTGTTGCCGTCCTGCTTCAGATCGCGCCGCTTGGCGATGAAATACGGAATGCGCGTGCCATCGCGGCTCGTCGCTTCGAGTTGCTCGGTGACGATGCCCGATGCGTCGAAGAACGCGGGCAGCGCTTTCAGGGCGCGGAGATCCTCCCGGCGCGCCACGCCGGCGCTGCCTGCGTAGAGCGTGGTCGGTGTCGTGAAGCCCTGCACCGTGACCAGGTAGTCGTCGAAGTCCCAGTCGCTGGTCACGACTGCGAGTTGCACGTTTTCCGGCGCGTGAACCGGGCGCGCGTGCCACGCCTTGCCGTCGAACGTCACGGCGCGCATGCGCGAATGCACGTTGTCCAGTTCGGTAATGAGCACGGCGGAGCGGGCGAGCGACACCGTCTGCAGCGCGCGGCGCGGTCCCGGCTCGTACAGGACGCTCACGTCGCGCGCACCGCGCAGAAAGCGATCGCAGCTGATCGCGAGCAGGCTGCCCGCGGCGAACTCGCGATCGGCCGGCTTCCAGGGACTTTGCGTGCGCAGCAGCAGCCACTCGTGATACACCTGCATCGTCACGTCACGCGGCACATCGAGCTTCAGCGGCGTGCCTTCGACGAGCGCGAAATACTCCTGCTCGCGCACGCTCAGGCCGCGATAGACCCAGTCGCGCACCGGACCCTGGTACTCCTTGAAGATCGCGATCGCGACGTCGGTCGCCGCACCCGTGAATACCGTCTGCGCCTCGCCGAGCGGCGTGCCGCGCCGCCAGCGTTTCACGATGCGCGCGTAACCCGACTCGGTCAGGCTGCCGGGACCGAAGTCGGTGCCGACCCAGAGGTGATCCTCGTCTTCCCAGTCGACTTCCGACTTGGCTTCCGCAAGCGCAAAGCCGCCCTGCACGAAGTCCTTCGCGCGCAGGTCGAATTCCCGGTCGACCGTCGCGTCCGCGCCGCCGCGCGACAGGCGCACCAAACATCGCGCGTACGGATGCTCGCGATGTTCCGGACGCAGGCAGACCGGCGTCCTCCAGACCCAGTTCTCGTTCTCGGCCTTGGCGAGCGCATCGAGATCGAGCACTGTCTCCCAGGCCGGGTCGGTTCGCGCGTAATCGGCGACCGCGATCCGGCGCCAGATGCCGCGCGGGTTGCGCGCGTCGCGCCAGTAGTTGTAGTAGTGACCGTCCATCCGCTCGACATACGGAATCTGCGCGCGCGAGTCCAGGATCGCGAGGAATTCGCGCCGCAACCTGTCGTAGCGCGGATCCGCGTCAAATGTCCTCTCGGTGCGCGCGTTCTGGTCCCTGACCCACGCTAGCGCGCGATCGCCGGTCACGTCCTCGAGCCAGAGATAAGGATCGGCGGGCTGCGCCATGACGGTGTTCAACGAAAGGACGAGTGCTGCGGAGACGCAGGCGTACTTCATGCGCGGACCGGGCTGCTGCGGCGGCGCGAAGTGTAAACAGCGGCCCGACTTCGGTATCCTATATCCGGGTGGAAATAGGAAAGGATCGCCCATGGTGTTCCGTCTATTGGTGGCAGCCGGCCTCGCGGCCGCGTTGACCCTCGCTGTTCCGGCGCCCTCGCGCGCCCAGGAGATCACGGTGTTCGCCGCGGCGAGCCTGCAGAATGCGCTGGAAGAGATCGGCGCCGCCTATCGGCAGCGTACGGGCCACGGCGCGATATTCTCCTTCGCCGCGTCGAGCGCGCTGGCGCGCCAGATCGAGCAGGGCGCGCCGGCCGCGATCTTCGCGAGCGCCGACGAGCAGTGGATGGACTACCTGCAGCAACGCAACCTGATCGTCGATGCCACGCGCAAGCCCCTGCTCGGCAACAGTCTGGTGCTGGTCGTCCCGGCCGGGAACACCGCGCAGATCGAACTGAAGCCCGGCTTCGACTTTGCGCGCGTGCTCGGCGCGGATGGGCGTTGGGTGACCGGCGACCCGAGCAACGTCCCGGTGGGTCGCTATGCCGAGGAGGCGCTGAAGAACCTTGGCACTTGGGACTTCGCGCAGACGCGCCTGGTGCGCGCGGAGAACGTACGGGTCGCGCTCGCATTCGTGGAGCGTGGCGAGGCCGCAGCGGGCATCGTGTATTCGACCGACGCCGCGCTGTCGCAGAAGGTCCGGGTGGCGGGGGTTTTCCCGGCCACGAGCCACAAGCCCGTCACCTACCCGGTGGCACTCGTGGCGCGGCACGACACTCCGGCGGCGCGCGAGTTTCTTGCATTTCTCGAAAGCGACGAGTCGAAGGCGATCTTCCGCAAGTTCGGATTCGTCGTGCACTAGGTGATCGCGGGCCGCTGCTGGGCGGGGCGCAGGCAACATAGCGCCCGACGCGGCCGTGCGCGGTCGGCCTTCGGGTAGCCTTCGCGCCCATGCTGACTCCGGTCGAACTGGACGCCCTGCGCCTGAGCCTGCAGGTCGCGGTGGTCGCAGTCGCCGCAAGCCTGCCGTTCGCCGTTGCCGTCGCCTGGTTGCTGGCGCGGCGCGATTTCGCGGGCAAGACGCTGGTCGACGCGATCGTGCATCTGCCGCTGGTGCTGCCGCCGGTCGTGATCGGCTTCTTCCTGCTCATCCTCCTGGGGACGAAAGGCCCGATCGGGGGCTGGCTCTACGAGACTTTCGGCCTGCGCCTGATCTTCACGCGCTGGGGCGCCGCCGTCGCGGCTGCGGTGATGTCGTTCCCGCTGATGGTGCGCTCGATCCGGCTGGCCCTCGAGGCGGTCGACCGCGGCCTCGAATTCGCCGCGCGCACCCTGGGCGCCTCGCGTCTCGACGTGTTTTTCAGCGTGACGCTGCCTTTGATGCTGCCCGGCGTCCTCACCGGCAGCATCGTCGCCTTCGCGTCGTCGCTCGGCGACTTCGGCGCGACGATCACGTTCGTCGGCAATGTCGCGGGCGAAACCCAGACGCTTTCGCTGGCGATCTACAGCCTGGCGCAGACACCGGACGGCGAGGCGGCGGCCCTGCGCCTGGTGCTGATCTCGCTCGTGCTCGCGCTCAGTGCGCTGTTCGTCTCGGAGATGCTGGCGCGCCGCGTGCGGCGCATGCTGGGGCGCGCATGAGCGAATCCGCGGCCGAGCGGCTGCGCATCGACGCGGCAAAGCAACTCGGCGCCTTCGAGTTTGCGTGCGACCTCGACCTGCCGCTTTCCGGGCTCACGGCGATTTTCGGCGTGAGCGGAGCGGGCAAATCGACTCTCATCAACCTCGTCGCCGGTATGCACCAGCCCGATCGCGGCCGGATCGCGATCGGCTCGACCGTTTTCTTCGACTCTTCCGCCAGGGTTCTTCTGCCGGTCGAACGGCGCGGCCTCGGTTATGTCTTCCAGGACGCGCGCCTGTTTCCGCACCTCAGCGTGCGCGGCAACCTCGACTACGGCCGGCGGCGCGCAGGCGCGCGCAGCGGCGGTGCGCCCGTGGCGTTCGACGCGGTGGTCGACCTGCTCGGCCTCGGCGCGTTGCTCGAGCGCCGCCCGCACACGCTGTCGGGCGGCGAGAAACAGCGCGTTGCCTTCGGGCGAGCGCTTCTCGCCCAGCCGCGCCTGTTGCTGATGGACGAGCCGCTGGCCTCGCTCGATGCCGCGCGCAAGGCGGAGATCCTGCCGTACATCGAACGGCTGCGCGACGAGTTCGCCATCCCGATCCTGTATGTCAGCCACTCGCCGGACGAGGTGCTGCGCCTGGCGACGGCGCTCGTGCTGGTCGATGCGGGACGGGTGGTGACCGCCGGCCCGATCAGCGATGTGCTGCTCGACGAGTCCGCGCGCCAGTTCTTCTCGGCCGCCGAGCCCGGCGCGCTGGTGTTTGCCGTCGTCGCTTCGCACGACGACCGCTATCAACTGTCGACGCTCGCGTGCGACGGGTTCGCGCTGCGGGTGCCGCGCGTCGATCTTGCGCCCGGCACGCAGGTGCGCTTGCGGATCCCGGCGCGCGAGGTGGCGCTGGCGCTGGTCCGGCCGGGCGACGTGAGCATCACGAACCGCATCGAGGGTTCGATCGAATCGGTCGGGTCGCGTTCGGCGGGCCACCCGGCGCACGCGCTCGTGACGGTCCGGGTCAGCCCCTCCACGGTCCTCGTCGTCACGATCACGCGCGAATCGGTCGATCGCCTCGGCCTCGTTCCCGGCTTGCGCGTGTGGTGCCTGGTCAAGTCGGTCGTGCTCGACGCGAGCGCGCTGGTGCTTGCGCGCGGCCGGGCCGCTCGGCCTGTTTCGCAGCCGCTGCCGGCGAACGACGCGCGCGTGTAGCGCGGGTCGCTTCGCCCCGCACGGCGGCCCCGAGTTCCTCCAGGCCCGCGGCCGCGGCATGGGTGGCGCGGCGCTCCATGGCGCGGTACAGCGCGATCACGCGTTCGCCGAACGGCGTCAGATCGGTGCTGCCCTCCAGATTGCGCCCCGGGTGCGCGATCGCGACCGGCTGCTCGAACATCGCATTGAGCATGCCCAGCAATTCCCAAGCGCGCTTGTACGACATGTCAAGCGCGCGCGCCGCGGCGGCAAGCGACCGCAGGCGGCCGATCTCCTCCAGCAACGCCACCTTGCCGTGACCGAGGCGATCGGCATCGAAATCGATGCGGATCGTCAGGCGCGGCGCGGACCGGGCCATCAGCTCGGGGTATAGCCCAGGCGCAGGTAGATCGGCGCAAACGGCGCCGCTTGCGTGACTTCGATCAGGTTCTCGCGCGTGAGTTCGAGCAGCGCCAGGAAGTGCACGATCACCACGGGCGGACCTTGCGCGAGCAGCCGGCCGTCGAAGAAATCGCCGAATTCGACGAACTGGCGGCCGCTCAGCTTGCGCAGGATGAGGCTCATGTGCTCGCGCACCGACAATTCCTCGCGCGAGATGCGATGGTGCGCGTGCAGCCTGGCGCGCCTGAGCACGTCGTTCCACGCCGATTGCAGGTCGGCCACCGCGACCATCGGCAGCCGCTGCGTCATGGTCTGCTCGATCGCGACGATGGCGCGCGCGAAGTCGCGGCCGACGCGCGGCAGCTCGTCCAGGCGGGCAGCGGCGAGCTTGATGCGCTCGTATTCGACCAGCCGGCGCACCAGCTCCGCACGCGGGTCCGGCGCTTCTTCACCCGAATCCGTGCGCCGCATCGGCAGCAACATGCGCGACTTGATCTCGATCAGCATCGCGGCCATCAGCAGGTAGTCCGCGGCAAGCTCCAGGTTGCTCCGACGGATCTGCTCGACGTAGGCCAGATACTGCTCGGTAAGCCGCGCCATCGGAATGTCGAGCACGTTGAAGTTCTGCTTGCGGATCAGGTAGAGCAGCAAGTCGAGCGGTCCTTCGAAGGCCTCGAGGAAAACCTCCAGCGCGTCGGGCGGGATGTAGAGATCCTCCGGAAGCTTGAACAGCGGCTCGCCGTACAAGCGCGCGAGCGCGACACCATCGATCACTGCGGGCACGACCTTCTCCGCGGCCGCAGGTGGCAACGAGGGCAGGGCGTCGTAGGGCTGCGGGTCGGACATCGGAGGGCGCGATGGGTAACCGGGCGAGGGCGGGCAGCGTAGCAGGGCGGCGGAGCGCCGGCCGCGAGGCTCACGGGGTTTCGGCCTTGTTTCACGGCGCAAGCGGCGGCGGGGCCCTTCCTACAATGCATGCCCGTACTGACGCGACACCCTGCGAATCGTGACCGCACTGTCAGCATTGCCGGCGCCCGACCCGGGGCTCGATCGGATCGCGGCCGCGGCGCGCCGCGCGGAGGCCGATTGCATGGCCGTGCTCCTGCCGCAGGCCCGGCTCGATCCGCCGCGTGCGGCAGCCGCGCGCGCGCTGGCCGCCACGCTGGTCGGCGAACTGCGCGAACGACGCGGCAAGTCGAGCGGCGTCGATGCGCTGATGCGCGAGTTCTCGCTGTCGAGCCAGGAGGGGGTTGCGCTGATGTGCCTGGCGGAGGCGCTGCTGCGTGTACCGGATGCGGCCACCGCCGATGCCCTGATCCGCGACAAGCTCGCGCGCGGCGATTGGCGCGCGCACCTCGGGCGCAGCGAGTCGCTGTTCGTCAATGCCGCGGCATGGGGCCTCATGATCAGCGGCCAGCTCGTGGCGACGCATTCCGAGGCCGGGCTCGGCAGTGCGCTTGCCCGCCTGCTCGCGCGCGGCGGCGAGCCGCTCATTCGCAAGGGCGTGGACCTGGCGATGCGGCTGCTCGGCCAGCAATTCGTCACGGGGCAGACAATCGAGGAAGCGCTCGAGCGTGCACAACCGCTGGAAGCGCGCGGCTACCGCTATTCCTACGACATGCTCGGCGAAGCGGCATCGACGGCCGAAGATGCGACGCGCTACCTCGCCGCCTACGAGCACGCGATACACGCGATCGGACGTGTCGCCGCGAAGCGCGGCATTCATGCAGGTCCCGGCATCTCGGTCAAGCTCTCCGCGCTGCATCCGCGCTACCAGCGTGCGCAACGCGAACGCGTGCACGCCGAGTTGCACCCGCGGCTCGCGCAACTATGCCGGCTCGCATGGCATTACGACATCGGCCTGTCGATCGACGCGGAAGAAAGCGAGCGTTTGGCGCTGTCGCTCGAACTGGTCGAGCGCCTCGCATTCGACCCGGGCCTCAGGGGTTGGGACGGGCTCGGTGTCGTCGTACAGGCCTACCAGAAGCGCTGCCCGCTGGTGATCGACTGGCTCGCGGCCCTGGCCGTTCGCAGCAGTCGCCGCTTCATGGTGCGGCTGGTCAAAGGTGCGTATTGGGACAGCGAGATCAAGCGCGCGCAGCAGGAAGGCCAGCCCGACTATCCCGTCTACACGCGCAAGACGCACACCGACGTGGCGTACCTCGCGTGCGCGCGCGGCCTGCTCGCGGCGGCGCCGGCGCTTTACCCGCAGTTCGCCACCCACAACGCGCTGACCCTCGCGGTGGTGCTGCAGATGGCCGACCAAGCAGGGGTGCGCGCCTGGGAATTCCAGTGCCTGCACGGCATGGGCGAGAGCCTGTACGACCAGGTGGTCGGGCCGGGACGCCTCGACCGGCCGTGTCGCATCTACGCGCCGGTCGGCACGCACGAGACGCTGCTCGCGTACCTCGTGCGCAGGCTGCTCGAAAACGGCGCGAACTCCTCGTTCGTCCATCGCATCGTCGACAGCTCGGTGACTGTCGCGGACCTGCTGCAGGATCCTGTCGAAATGGTGGTTGCGCACGGCGCAGCGCCGCATCCGCGCGTGCCGCTGCCACCCGCGTTGTACGGAGCGCAGCGGCGCAACTCCGCCGGCATCGACTTGAACGACGACCCGACGCTCAGTGCGCTCGAACGGGCGTTCGCGCCGATGGGCGGGCGGGACTGGTCGGCCGCCCCCTTGCTCGTCGTCGGCCATCCGGTCGGCGGGACGACGCGTGCGATGACGAATCCCGCCCGGCGCACGCAGGTGATCGGCCACGTTCTCGAAGCGAGTGCGGCCGATGTCGACGCCGCGCTCACGGGCGCGGTCGCGCAGGCGCCGGCGTGGAGCGGCCTCGGCGCGTCCGAAAGAGCCGCGCGCCTGGAGGCGGCGGCCGATGCACTCGAGGCGCAGCGCGACGCGATGCTGTGGCTCCTGACGCACGAGGCCGGCAAGACGCTGGCGAACGCGCACGGCGAAGTGCGCGAGGCGGTCGATTTCCTGCGCTACTACGCCGCGTGTGTCCGCGCGCCCGGCTTCGACGAGCGCGGCACGGCGCTGGGCGTCGTGGTCGCCATCTCGCCTTGGAATTTCCCGCTCGCGATCTGCGTCGGCCAGATCGCAGGGGCGCTCGCCGCCGGCAATGTGGTCGTCGCCAAGCCGGCGGAGCAGACGCCGCTGGTCGCCGCGGCGGCGGTACGGGTACTGCACGCGGCGGGCATTCCGCGCGCGGCGTTGCAACTGCTTCCGGGTGACGGAACAGTCGGTGCGATGTTGACGGCCGACGCGCGCGTGCGCGGCGTCGTATTCACAGGCTCGACCGAAGTCGCCACCCTGATCGATCGCGCTCTCGCGGCACGGGCGGACGGGGCGGAGATTCCGCTGATCGCCGAGACCGGCGGCCAGAACGCGTTGATCGTCGATTCGAGCTGCCTGCCCGAGCAGGTCGTCGCCGATGCGCTGGCCTCCGCGTTCGACAGCGCGGGGCAGCGCTGCTCCGCCTTGCGCGTGCTGTGCGTGCAGGACGACGTGGCCGACCGTGTGCTGCGCATGCTGGAGGGTGGTCTGGAGGAGTTGCGGCTCGGCGATCCCGCCGTGCTCGCCACGGATGTCGGCCCGGTGATCGACGCGGAGGCGCAGCGCACGATCGAGGCGCACGTCGAGGCGATGCGCGCCCGCGCCGGCGTGCGTTCGCTCGCCGCGCCGGCGGCGCTGTTGCAGACAGGCACGTTCTGCCTGCCCACCGTGATCGAAATCGGCTCGCTCGCCATGCTACAGCGCGAGGTCTTCGGTCCGGTCCTGCACGTCCTGAGGTATCGGAGCGAGGAACTGGCGGGGCTCATCGATGCCATCAATGCGCTCGGGTACGGCCTGACGCTGGGCATCCACAGCCGCATCGACGAGACGATCGACTTCATCGTCGCGCGCGCGCGTGTCGGCAACATCTACGTCAACCGCAACATGATCGGTGCCGTGGTCGGCGTGCAGCCGTTCGGCGGCGAAGGCCTGTCGGGAACCGGTCCCAAGGCTGGGGGGCCTTTTTACGTGGAACGCTTGCGCCGCATGCGTGCGTCCGTGCCTGTCGCCGCGCTTGCGGGCGCGCACCGGGTCGAGTCCGTCGCGCTGCCGGCGCTCGATGCGTTGCGCGAATGGGCTGCGGCGCAAGGCGACACAGCGCTTGCACGGCGCTGCCTCGAACTCGGCCGGGCAAGTCCGCTCGCATTCGCGCTCGAGCTGCCTGGGCCGACGGGAGAGACCAATCGCGAGACGTTTCATCCGCGTGGGCGCGTTCTGTGCGACGCGCGCGATCGCAGCGCGCTCCTCGACCAGCTCGCCGCGCTTTTCGCAACCGGCAACCGCGCGGTGCTCGGCGCCGCGGCGGTGGACCAATTGCCGCGCGACCTTCCGGCGGCCGCGCGCGCGTCGATCGAACTCGCGGCGGACCCCGCTGTGGTCGAACTCGATCTTGCGGTCTGCGACGACCCTGGCGTGGCGGCGCAGTTGCGCCGCGCGCTCGCCGCGCGCGAGGGGCGGCGCGTGCGTGTCGTCACCCCGGACGAGGGCACCTATCCACCGATCTGGCTGGTCGTCGAGCGCGTGGTCAGCGTCAATACGGCGGCAGCAGGCGGCAACGCCTCGTTGATGACACTCGAACCGGCTTGAGCGCGCGACGATCGCCGCGCCAGCTAGTAGTGCGTCTGGTACACGTAGGGCTCTTGCGGGACGTTCGACTCGCGCCAGCGACGCAGATCGTCCGGATCGAGTTGCTTGTCCCAGTAGATCGCCCGGCCCTCGCGCTGCTGGCGCTCGATGGCCGGCGACTTCGCCTTGAGCTCGCGGAGGAAACGCGTGACATCGGATTCGTAGTTCGTGGCCATGGGTGGCGGGCTCGATCGTCCAGTCGTCAATCTTAGCCGTCGTCCTCGGGCCTTCCCCGAGCCTTCGCTTTTCGCCTCCGAAGCGAAGCACTGCCCTCGATACCAATTTATGGCTACGGGAATGGGAGGGACGGCGGCGGCACGATCGGGACGGCGCTCCGGGAACCGGCTGCATGGCGCCCTTCAACGATGCCAAAACAGCGCACTCTCCTCTCATGGCAAGCCAGGCGCGCGCATCCGATTGCGTCGGTCGCGGCGGCGCTCGGCGCACTCCCGATTCGCCGGCTTGCATCGCCTGACATCGACCGTCTCCGCTTCTGACACAAGTTGTTCCTTTTTCGGGAACAGAACGTCCCTGATTCGGCGAGCTTCGCCCATGGGAAGCGCATTGGCGTGTACGTACTTGTTGCATTGCGTATTGAAACGGCATTGGCCGGGAGCAAGACTGCCCGCGCCCATCATCACAAGCGGAAAAATGGCCATTGCATCAAGGCATGGGCATGTTTTCGTGCACCCGATTGCACACGCGGCGGCGGACCAGAAAGACAACATCTAGGAGAAATGCGAGATGAGGAAATCTGAGAAGTTGTGGCGGAGCGTCGCGCTGGCTTCGGCCATGGCGGCTCCGGCACTCGTGCTTGCGAATGCCGAGCTCGAGGGAAAGATGGCCAACTCGGCCAACTGGGCCGCGCAGGCGGGCGACTTTTACAACCAGCGTTACAGCAAGCTGGACAAGATCAACGCGGGGAACGTCGGCAAGCTGCAGGTTGCGTGGACCTTCTCGACCGGTGTCCTGCGCGGTCACGAGGGCTCGCCGCTGGTGGTCGACGGCATGATGTACATCCACACGCCGTTCCCCAACAAGGTCTTCGCGATGGATCTCGACACGCAGAAGATCAAGTGGAAGTACGAGCCGAAGCAGGATCCGGCCGTGATTCCGCAGATGTGCTGCGACACGGTGAATCGCGGCCTGGCGTATGCCGAGGGCAAGATCTTCCTGCAACAGGCCGACAGCACGCTGGTCGCATTCGATGCCAAGACCGGCAAGGTGCTGTGGCAGGCGAAGAACGGTGATCCGAAGCTCGGTGCGGTGAACACCAATGCGCCGCACGTCTTCAAGGACAAGGTCATCACCGGCATTTCCGGCGGCGAGTGGGGCGTGCGCGGTTTCATCGCGGCGTACGACATCAACACCGGCAAGCAGGTGTGGAAGGGCTACTCGGTCGGGCCCGACAACGAGATGCTGATCGATCCGGCCAAGACCACCACGTGGACCGACGGTGCGGTCAAGCCGGTCGGCGCGGATTCTTCGCTGAAGACCTGGAAGGGCGACCAGTGGAAGATCGGCGGCGGCACGACGTGGGGCTGGTACAGCTACGACAAGGCGCTCAACGCCCTGTTCTACGGCAGCGGCAACCCGTCGACCTGGAATCCGTCGCAGCGCCCCGGCGACAACAAGTGGTCGATGACCATCTGGTCGCGTGATGTCGACACCGGCAAGGTCAACTGGGTCTACCAGATGACGCCGTTCGACGAGTGGGACTTCGACGGCATCAACGAGATGATCCTCGCCGACATCAACGTCAAGGGCAAGCCGACCAAGGCACTCGTGCACTTCGACCGTAACGGCTTCGGCTACACGCTCGACCGTACCAACGGCGCGTTGCTCGTCGCCGAGAAGTACGACCCGGCGGTAAACTGGGCCACGCACGTCGACATGAAGACCGGCCGCCCGCAGGTGGTCTCGAAGTACTCGACGGCGCAGAACGGTCCGGATGTGAACACCAAGGGCGTCTGCCCGGCCGCGCTGGGCTCGAAGGACCAGCAACCCGCCTCGTTCGATCCGAAGAACGGCCGCTTCATCGTGCCGACCAACCATGTCTGCATGGACTATGAGCCGTTCAAGGTCGACTATGTCGCCGGCCAGCCGTACGTCGGCGCCACCCTGTCGATGTTCCCGGCGCCGAACAGCCATGGCGGCATGGGCAACCTGATCGCGTGGGATGCCGGTACCGGCAAGATCGTCCAGTCGAAGCCCGAGAAGTTCTCGGTGTGGAGCGGTGTTCTGACGACCGCCGGCGGGATCGCCTGCTACGGGACGCTCGAGGGCTACTTCAAGTGTGTCGACGCCAACGACATCAACAAGGAGCTCTATAAGTTCAAGACCCCGTCGGGCATCATCGGCAACGTGTTCACGTACGAGCACAAGGGCCAGCAGTTCATCGGCGTCTACTCGGGCATCGGCGGCTGGGCCGGCATCGGCATGGCAGCGGGCCTCGACAAGGACACGGACGGCCTGGGCGCGGTCGGTGGCTACAGGGAGTTGAACGACTACACGCAACTCGGCGGCTCGCTGACGGTGTTTGCGATCCCGCAATGAACTAGCGCCGGTTGCTCGGCCTGGCCGGGAGCGACGCCTGCATCTCCCGCCAGGATGAGCGAGTCAACCGGCGTCTCCTGATGACGTTGTGTTCGCACCGGGGCGCAAGTTCCGGTGCTATTTTTTTGCACAAGCCCCCCTCAACCCGCATGCAGGTACCGCACTGATGAAACCGAGTTCGTTTTCCCCGCTTCCGATCCTCGCCCTCGTGGCCGCCGCGCTGATCGGCGCCGACGCGACTGGAGCCTTTGCGGAGGACAAGCTCTACACGGTCGTCGACGGCTACAAGGTCGACGCCAAGACCATGCAGGGCTTCCGCACGTGGCGTCAGGCCGCCTGCGACCGCTGCCATGGCGCCAACCAGGAAGGCCTGGTCGGCCCCTCGCTGGTGAACAGCCTCAAGACGCTGACCAAGGAAGAGTTCGTCAAGACCGTGCGCGACGGGCGCCTGGAAAAGGGCATGCAGAGTTTCGGCAACAGTCCCGTGGTGATGGACAACATCGACAATCTCTACGCGTATCTCAAGGGGCGGTCGGACGGCGCCATCACGCGGGCGAAGGTCGAGGAGATAAAGTAGAGGGCGCCGCAAGCAACGGCAGCGTGCCGCGCGTCCCGTGCCGGTACGCTTCCATGTGGCCGCGCCGCCCGTCCGGCGGTTCGTGGCGCCTGTTGCTGGTTGCCTGATTGGGATTCCACGATGTCTGTCGTCCATGCCTCTCTCGCCCGCGCCGGCCTGCGCGGTTGCGTCTTTGTTGCCGCACTCGTTTCCGCAAGCATGGCGCTTGCCGCCGATGGACCCGGGCTGCCGAGCGCGCTGCGGGTCTGCATCGATCCGAGCAACCTGCCGTTCTCGAACACGAACGGCGAGGGCATCGAGAACAAGATCGCCGAACTATTCGGCGCCAAGCTCGGCCTGAAGGTCGAGTACTACGCGTTTCCGCAACGGATGAACTTCATCCGCAACACGCTGCGCTACCGGCTCCCGGGTGAGGACTACAGGTGCGACGTGGTGCTCGGCGTGCCCGCCGGCTACGACATGGTGAGCGTGACCAAGCCCTACTACCGGTCGACCTACGCGCTGGTGTTCCCGAAGGGCAAGGTGCTCGATGGGGTGCGTTCCGGCCCCGAGCTGTTCAACGTGCCCGCCGACCTGCAGAAGAAGCTGCGCATCGGCGTCTACGACAAGTCGCCCGCGTCGACGTGGCTCGCGCGCCACGGCTGGGAAGACCAGGCGCAGGTTTATCCCATGCTTTCCCCCGATCCGGAACAGTACCCGGGCGAGATCATCCAGCGCGACCTCGCCAAGGGCAGCATCGACGCCGCCGTCGTCTGGGGACCTATCGCCGGCTACTACGCAAAACGCGTGAAGTCACCCGAGCTGGTAGTGGTCCCGCTCAAGTCCGAACCGGGCGTCCGCTTCGACTACGAGATGGCGATGGGCGTGCGCTACGGCGAGCCGGCCTGGAAGGCCACGATCGAGAAGCTGATCGCGGAGAACCAGGGGGCGCTGACCTCGATCCTGCGCGAATACAACGTGCCGCTGGTCGACGAGCGCGGCGAACTGGTTCGCTGAGGAGGATCCGCTTGCACCGGCGCCTGCTGCCGCCCGCCAGGTTGGCGGTGTGCGCACTGGCAGCGGCAGGCATCGCGCAGGGTGCTGCCGCCGAGGTGCAACCGATCTCTCGCGCCGGGATCCTTGCGCTGTCGCACAGCATCGGCCGCGTCGAGGCGCAGCTCGACAATGGCAGGCTCGGCATCGGCTCGGCGATCACGATCGCGCGCGGCATGCTGGTGACGAACTGCCACGTCACCGCGCAAGCGGTCTCGATCAAGGTGATCGGCGGCGGAATGCCCTGGCACGCCACCGAGCAGGTCGCGGACATGACGCATGACGTGTGCTTCCTGCGCGTGCCCGGATGGCCGAATCCGCCCGTGCTGTTGCGCGGCGCCAGTCCCCTGCGCGTGGGCGACGCCGTATCGGCGCTGGGTTACACCGCGTTGGCGATGACCCTGCGCACCGGCGCGATCACTGCCCTGCACGCGCACGAGGACGGGCGGGTCATCGAGACCGATACCGTATTCAACTCGGGTGCGAGCGGCGGCGGGCTGTTCGACGCCGAGGGGGCGTTGATCGGCATGCTCACGTTCCGCATGCGCGGCTCGTCCGGGCACTATTTCTCGGTCCCGATGCAATGGATCCGCGAGCGGTTGCCGCGGGAGAACCAGTGGCTCGTGATTGCGCCGCTCGGCACGGGCATGCCGTTCTGGGCCGGCGACATCGATCACCTGCCGCTCTTCATGCGCGCGGCGTCGCTCGAAGATCAGCAACGCTGGAGCGACCTGCGCGGGGTGGCGGAGTTCTGGACCGTGCAGGATCCCGACAGCGCCGACGCATACCTGGCGCTGGGCATCGCGATGCGCCGCCTTTCGGCAACCGAGGCCGCGATCGAGAACCTCAGCCGCGCCGTGGCACTCGCCCCGGACAATGCGACGGCGTGGTTCAATCTGGGGCAGGCCTATCGGGCGAGCGGCAACTGGGGCGGTCTGCAACGTGTCCTCGACCGCCTGGCCGAACTCGACGCAGTGCTTGGATCGCGGTTGCGCCGCGAGTCCCAACAATCGGAGACATCGGGCGAGGTCACCCAATGAATACCCGACGCCGCTTCCTGGCGCTCGCGTCCGCCGGCGCGCTTCTGGCGGGCCGGCGCGCCTTCGCGGCCGATGCCGGCTCCTTCTCGGAAGCGGAGCGCCTGCTGTTCACGCAGGATCACTTCAAGTCTCTGGCGGCCGCGGCGAAGCTCGACTACGAGTACCGCAAGCGCGGATCGCTGGAGCCGGAGTTCACCGATCGGGTCCGCGTGTCCGTCTCGGCCAGGAAGCCGACGGGAAAGCACGACGTCAAGGTCGATTTCCTCACCGGCCGCGAGCGCCTGGGCCTGCAGGACGTGGACGACGCCGAGGGCAATCCTCTGATCCTCTACTTCCTCGAGCGCGAAGTGCGCGAGATGAACCGCCTGACCGGCGGTTCGCGCAACTACTACCGCAAGCGCATCCGCATCGCCCTGGCCGAGTCGGCGCAGGTCAAGCCCGTCACGTTGCAGGCCGGCGGCAAGGAAGTCGCGGCGCGCGAGATTCACATCGCACCCTATCGCGACGATCCCGTCCGCTCACGCTACGAGAAGTTCGCCGAGAAGACGTTCGTGCTGGCGCTGTCGGACCAGGTTCCCGGTACGGTGGTCGAGATGCGCAGCGAACTGCTGCAACACGACGAACCGACGCTCGTGCTGGCCGAATCCGTCAGGTACATCGCCCGGGACTAGCAACGTGCGGGAAAGGAGAAACCACGTGGGCACCATTTTCCGCCTGCCCGTCGCGGCCATGCTGGCCGCGGTCCTCGTGCCGGCGCGCGCCAACGACTTTCCCACCACCGCGCGCGTCGAGTTCGTGCTCGACTGCATGAAGACGGGCAATGCCTCGGCACACGAAATGCTCTACAAGTGCTCGTGTGCCGTGGACAACATCGCATCGAAAGTGGACTACGAGACCTGGGTCGACCTGGCTACCGTCGCGCTCGGCAGCACCATTGCCGGCGAACGCGGCGGCGTGATGCGCGATATGAAGGACGGCCGCAAGCTGATCACCACCTACCGCGACCTGCAGCAGCAGGCAAAGAAGGCCTGCTTCATCGCCGACTGATCCGGCCCCACCCGGCGCGCGACGACAGATGAATCCTCGCGGCTGGCCGACCCGCGCGATGGCGTGCGCGGTCGTCGTGCTCGCGTTTCGGTGCGCGGCGGCCGAAGTTCCGGCAGCGCTGCGCACGTTCGCGATCGAGAACCCCGCCGCGGGCGTCTACGTGCACTACGGGCGGATCGAAACGCCCACCGCCGACAATGCCGGCGACATCGCGAACGTCGGCTTCGTCGTCGGTGATCGTTGCGTCGCCGTCATCGACACCGGCGGGACCTACGCGGTCGGCGCGGCCCTGCGCAACGCCATCCGCACCGTCACCAGCAAGCCGGTCTGCTTCGTCGTCAACACCCACGTCCATCCGGATCACATCTTCGGCAATCGCGCGTTCGTCGACGACCGGCCCGAGTTCGTCGGCCACGCGCACCTCGCCGAGGCGATGGCGCGCCGCGGACCGAACTATCTCAACGCGCTGCGGCGCGACCTCGGCGCGGTGGCCGATGGCACGGAACTGGTTCCGCCGACGCGCGCGGTCGCACAGACCGCGACGCTCGACCTTGGGGGCCGGACCCTGTCGCTGCGCGCGTGGCCGACCGCGCATACCGACCAGGACCTGACCGTCTACGACTCCGCTGGCGGCGTGCTGTTCCTGGGCGACCTGGTCTTCGAGCGGCACGTTCCGGTCGTCGACGGCAAGCTGCGCGGCATGCTCGCCGCGCTCGAGGAGCTGAAGGCCATGCCTGCCAGGGTCGCGATCCCAGGCCACGGCAGGGCGGCCAGCTGGCCCGGCGTGCTCGCCGCCGAGCACCGCTACCTGGAGCAACTGCTCGGCGACGTCAAGGCCGCCATCGCGGCGCATCGGACGCTCGCGGAGACCGTGCGGAGCGTCGGCGGGCAGGAGCGCGGTGACTGGGCACTGTTCGACGACTTCCATCGCCGCAACGTGACCGCCGCCTACGCCGAACTCGAATGGGAGTGACGCAGCGGCGGCCGGGCGTAGACTGCCCGCGTGGTTCGTGGACGAATCGAGGGGGCCCGATGAAACGAGTTGGCGCGCTTCTGACACTGGCTGGCCTCCTGGCGGGCGGGCCTGCGCTTGCGCGCGATCCCGATCCCGACCCGGCCAAGAGCGAGATGTGGAACAAGGTTCACGCGAGCCTGTTCCAGGGCGTGCGCTTCGAGGCCGACGCCGACCAGGTCATCACGCTCGAGACGCCGATGCGTGCCGAAGATGCCGCTGTCGTGCCAGTCGCCATTCGCACCCGCTTTGCCCAGTCGCGCGAGCGCAGCATCGACCGGATCTGGCTCGTCGTCGATCACAACCCGTCGCCGGTGGCGGCCGAATTCCAGTTCACTGCCGACAGCGGGCGCGCGGACATCGAGACGCGCATCCGGATCGAGGAGTACACGCACGTGCGGGCGGTCGCGCGCACCGCCGACGGCAAGATGTACATGGTCGCCAACTACGTGAAGGCCTCGGGCGGCTGCTCCGCGCCCGCCGGCAAGGATCCCGAAGTGGCGAAAGCCAACCTCGGCAGGATGCGCCTGCGCGTGGAAGAGAAACCGGCTCCCGGCCAGCCGGTCCTGGCGCAACTCATGGTGAGCCACCCGAACGACACCGGGCTGGCCATGGATCAGCTGACCCGCATGTACGCGCCGCCGCACTTCGTGCGGCGGGTCGAGGTGCGCTACGACGGCAAGCCGGTGATGATGGCCGACGTGGATTTCTCGATCAGCGAGAACCCCAACTTCCGCTTCTACTTCACCCCGCACGAGGGCGGACAGCTCGAAGCGGTGGTGGTCGATAACCAGGATCTCAGGTTCACCGCCGCGCTGAAGCTCGACGGCAGCCGCGTGGCGAGTGCGCAGCAGGAGCAGGCACCGCAGTAGCGCGCCTCAGGATCCTGCCTCGGCTTCGACGTTGACGATGCGCGAGAACAGCCGGCGCAGGCCCGCCTCGACGTCGCCGATGAAGCGCGAGTCGTCGTTGCGCGCGAAGGCCGCGTCGATCTCGTCCCAGTCTTCGCTCGTCAGATAACGCTGCGCGGCGGGCAGGATCACGCCCTCTTCGCGCCCGAGATGCTCCCACAGGAAGTTCGCATAGCGCGACACCGCCTGCTCGATGGCGCCGATGTCGTGGTTGCCCTGGCCCGCATACAGATCCTCGACCATTGCGCCGAGGTCGGCGACCATCCGGCGGTCGCGCTCGTGCTGGCGCTCGAGCTCGTCGAGCTCCGCCTCCAGCGCATTCGTCCGCTCGCGCAGCCGGCGGAACAGGTGTTCATCCTCCTTCGGGTGGTGCTGCGCGACCGGGAAGGTCCCGATGTAATGGACGATGGCGCGCATCAGCGCGGCATCGGGAAGCGCGCCCTGCCGGCGTGCGTTTGCGAGCGTGCGCATCCAGACGTGCATCACGGCGGCAAGCGAGCGGTGTTCGTCGCGGATGATGCCGATCGCACGCGCCCGCGCCGGCGGATTGCGCATCGCCGCCACCAGCACCGGAATCTCGGTGTGCGTCAGGACCTTGAGCGTTTGCGAGCCGAGCATCATGCCGACGCTGCTGCGCCGCCCGTGCGATGCCATGAAGATGAGATCGCAACCGGCTTCGCGCGCGGCCGCGATGATGCCTTCGTAAGGCGCATCGACCACCGCGCTGCGCGCGCTGCACGGCACGCCTTGCGCGCGGGCGGCCGACTCTGCCTTGACCAGCAGCTCGCGTGCGCGCCCCTCGAAGGCGTAAACGTAATCCTCCGGCGCCGCGGCGCGGATGATTTCGGCCTCGCCGAACAGCGACGCGGCGTGATCCGGCAACGCGTGAAAGAACGTGATGCGCGCACCAAGCGTGCGTGCGTACTCCACGGCCTGGCCGATGATGTCGACCGACAGATCCGTGGCATCGATCGGAACGAGCAGATGCCGGTACATGGCGACTCCTGCGCAGCGCAGCGAACGGGTTCGCTCGGCCTCGCGCGGCGGTGGTTTTTGCAAGCGCTCCGATGCTAGGACCGCGCCTGCCGGCGAGCCCCCCTAGCGGAGAGGGGGGTGCGGCCTCCTTGTGCTCGCTGCCTGCGGGTCGTTGAGCGGGATCAAGCGTCGCAATCGCCAATAGAATGCGAGATCCGTGCAGTCCGGGCGGCGCGAGCGACTGCGCGCCGTCGAGGCGGCGGGCGGCGTCCTTCGGGAATTCGAGTCCGGAACAGGCCACGCTTGGCTACTACCCCAGCCCCGCGCACGAGCGGCGCCGTCGCCGATCTCGTCCTGAAGGTCACCCCGCCGCGGGTACCGCGCGATCTTCTCGTGCGGCCGCGTTTGCGGTCCGATGCCGAACAGTTCCGCGACGCTCCGGCGATTGCCGTGCAGGCGCCCGCGGGCTTCGGCAAGACCTCGCTGCTGGCCCAGTGGCGGCGCGAATTCCTGGCGCATGGAGCGGTCGTTGCATGGTTGTCGGCGCAGGAGCAGGACGACGTGCGCCGCTTCGTGCAGAGCCTCGCACTTGCGGTGCGCATGGGCGCCGGGCGGCCGACCTTCGGCCACACGCTGCTCGAGGCCGCGCCCAGCGGCCTCGAGGGGATCACCGCGTGGCTGGCGGAACTCGCGCAGTCCGCGCTCGACGTGGTCCTGATCGTCGATACCGGGGAGCGGCTGCCGGCCGAAGCGCGCGAAGCGCTTGCCTACGTGCTGCACAACGCCCCGCCGAACCTGCGGATCGTGGTTGCGGCACGCGGCGACTGCGACCTCGGTGTCGATGACCTGGTCACGTACGGGCAGTGCGTCGCCCTGGGCACGGCGGCGCTGCGTTTCCAGCTCGATGAAACCATCGCGCTCGCACGCGCGCGCATCGGTGTCAATATCGACGCCGACACCTGTGCGCGCCTGCACGAGCTGACCGAGGGATGGCCGCTCGGCCTGCAACTCGCGCTCGCGTCGATCTCCCGCGGGACGGATCCGCGCGCTGCGATCAGCGCGATCGCCGCGCGCGGCGGCGAACTGCACGATCACCTCGTCGGCGTGCTGCTCGCGAATCTCGAACCCGCAGACGCGGCCTTCCTGACGCGCATCGCCCTCGTCGACGAAGTGCACCCGGACCTTTGCCGCGCCGTGACCGGAGCGGCCGACGCGCCCGAGAGGTTGGCCCGACTCGCGCGCGACACTCCGCTTTTCGCCGGCGTCGAGTCGAGCGACTGGCTGCGCATGCACGCGCTGGCGCGCGACGTATTGCGCGTGCGGTTCGAGTCCCTGGGGCCGGAGGAGCGGGCCCGCCTGCATGCGCACGCATCGGAATGGCTCGCAGGAGAGGGCCTGCTGGAGGACGCGGCGCGCCACGCTCTTGCGGCCGGTCAGCGCGAAGCGGCCTTCGACCTCGCGGAGCGCTGCCTGTACGAGGCGATGACGACGCGCGGGCATGTCGGCACGGTGCTCGATTGGCTGGGCAAGCTGCCGGCGGCAGAGGTGGACCGGCGTCCGCGCTTCCTGCTCGCCGCCGCGTGGGCGCTGGCCGTCAGCGAGCGCAACAAGGAGGCCGAGCAGCTCGTCACGCGCATCCTCGAGCATGCCGGTGACGACCCGGCACTGCGGTGCGAGTGCGCGCTGATCCTTGGCGGGGCCGCGGCCTTCGCCGACGACCCGGACCGCTTCGCCCAGTTGCACGACCCGTGGGCGGTGGACCCGCCGCTCACCGACCCGCTGTTGCGGTACATGCACGCGAACCGATTGGCATTTCGCGCCCTCATCGACGGCGACCCGGCGCAGGCGCGCCGTTACCAGCAGCAGGCGCCGCGCGGCGATTTCGGCAATGCCTTCGGCTTCGTCGCGCGCTGGGGTGAGTTCGTCACCGCGCTCAGTTACTTCTGGGAAGGACAGGTGCTCCTGACCGAGAGCCTGCTGCGACCCGCGCTCGCGTCGGCCGAAGCCGATATCGGCCGTCGCAATCCATTCGTCTGCACGTTTGCGGCGCTGCTGGCCGCCGCGCTGTGGGAGCGTGACCAGCCGGCCGAAGCGGTGGCCTTGCTGGCGAACCGGCTCGACGTGCTGGAAAAAGGCGGGTTCCCCGAAGCGGTGATGCTCGGTTACCGGACCGCCGCACGCATCGCCGTCGCCGAGGGTGCGGAACACCGCGCTCACGAGCTGCTGGACGGGATGTACGCGGTCGGCGTCGCGCGCAACCTGCCGCGCCTGTGCATTGCGAGCCTCGGCGACCAGGTTCGCATGCATGCGCGTCGCTTCCGTCCCGAAACCTGCCGCTCGCTGTGCGAGCGCATCGACGCGATCCTGGCGCGCGACGATGTTCCGCAGGGACCGCTCTGGCGCCGCAGCGCCGAACTGTTGCGGTGGGTCGCGCACGCGAACGCCGCCATCGCGGCCCAGGAGTGGCGGCGCGCCCTCGAGCCGCTCACCCGGGCGGGCAGCCTCGCCGAAACGCTACGGCTCGGCCGCGTGCGCATCGAGATGATGGCGCTGCGCGCGTTGGCGCTCGATCGCAGCGGCGAGAAGTCGATCGGGCTGCTGCAGGAAGCGATCGATCTCGCACGCGCTTACGGGCTTGCCCGCCTGTTCGCCGACGCGCATCCTGCGCTCGACGATTGGGCACGCAGGGCGCTCGCCGAACCTGCCGCCGGACTGCCCGTGCGGCCGGTTGTCGTGTCGAAACCCGCCCAGCACGAACGCGCAGCGCCTGGGCCGCGCGCGACGCCGAGCATGGCGCTGACCCCCAAGGAGCGCGAGGTGCTTGAACTGCTGGCGCGCAATCTCTCGAACAAGGAGATCGCGCTCGCGATGCAGATCGGCGAAGAGACGATCAAGTGGCACCTGAAGAACCTGTTCGGCAAGCTCGATGCCGGCACGCGCAAGCAGGTCGTCCGTCGCGCGCAACTCCTCGGGTTGCTCGAGCAGCCCGCCGCGTAACCGGCGCATCCCCTCGACCTCCTCAAGGGGGCAATTTCTCCTGCCCCGACGGCCATTTAGCCGGCAGCAGGGGCGCATCGGCCGCCCCCTCGGCGATGGGGGGGTCGGGATGCCGCCCGCCCCTTAACCTGCGTCTTGTGCGGATGGCAATCCGCGAGGCAGACCAACCAGGAGACAGAACATGACCCAAGTCGTCGAACAGACCACCAGCCAAGCAGCCCCGGCCGTCGTCAGTGCCGGCGCCCTGAAGTCGATCAAGGTCGAACCGCTCACCTGCGCGATCGGCGCGGAGCTCGCCAATGTCAACCTCGGCGTCGCCGCGCGTGATCCCGCCCTGGTGGCGGAGATCCGGTCGCTGCTGCTCAAGCACAAGGTGCTGTTCTTCCGCGACCAGGACATCACGCGCGCCGAGCACGTCGCGTTCGCACGGCACTTCGGCGATCTCGAAGACCACCCGGTGGCCGGCAGCGATCCCGAGAACCCCGGGCTGGTGCGCATCTACAAGTCGCCCGAAACCCCGAACGATCGGTACGAGAACGCATGGCACACCGACGCCACCTGGCGCGCGAAGCCGCCGTTCGGCTGTGTCCTGCGCTGCGTCGAGTGCCCGCCGGTCGGCGGCGACACGATGTGGGTCAACATGGCCGAGGCGTACAGCCGCCTGCCCGAGCACATCAAGACCCAGATCGCCGACCTGCGCGCGCGCCACAGCATCGAGGCGACCTTTGGTGCCGCGATGCCGGCCGAGAAGCGCCTGGCGCTGAAGGCACAGTTCCCCGATGCCGAGCACCCGGTGGTGCGCACGCATCCGGAAAGCGGCGAGAAGATTCTCTTCGTCAACGCCTTCACGACGCACTTCACCAATTTCCACACGCCCGCCAACGTGCGCTTTGGACAGGACTACGCACCGGGCGCGAGCCAGTTGCTCAACTACCTGATCAGCCAGGCGTTCGTCCCCGAGTACCAGGTGCGCTTCCGCTGGAAGAAAAACAGCATGGCGTTCTGGGACAACCGCTCGACCCAGCACTACGCGGTCATGGATTACCCGCCGTGCCATCGCAAGATGGAACGCGCCGGGATCATCGGCGACACCCCGTACTGAGCCGCTCCCTCTAGAACATTCGACGCGACACTTCCTGAAGGACACATCAAATGAACTTCCTCGACGGTTCCAACTTCCCCGAAAACCAGGACAAGCTCGTCATCACCGCCGCGCCCTACGGCCCCGAGTGGATGCCTTCCGACTTCCCGCAGGACATCCCCGTCACGATGGAACAACAGGTCCAGAAGGCGGTGGACTGCTACAACGCCGGCGCCACGGTGCTGCACCTGCACGTGCGTGAGCTCGACGGCAAGGGCTCCAAGCGGCTGTCCAAGTTCAACGAGCTGATCGCCGGCGTGCGCAAGGCCGTGCCGGACATGATCATCCAGGTCGGCGGCTCGATCTCCTTCGCGCCCGAGAACGAGGGCGGCGCCGCGAGATGGCTGTCCGACGACACGCGCCACATGCTGGCCGAGCTGGATCCCAAGCCGGACCAGGTTACCGTCACCGTCAACACCACGCAGATGAACGTGGTGGAGCAGATGGAGATGGAGGACATCGCCGGCACGTCCATGGCCGAGCCGCAGCAGTACCAAGCCTATCGCGAGATGATCGTCCCGTCGGGCCCGGGCTGGGTGGAGGAACACGTGCGCCGCCTGAGTGCCGCCGGCATCCAGAGTGCGTTCCAGTTCTACAACATCAACAGCTACGAGTCCGTCGAGCGCATGATCCGCCGCGGTGTCTACAAGGGCCCGCTGGTGATGAACTGGGTGGCGATCGGCGGCGGCATGGACCAGCCCACCATCTACAGCCTGGCCAACTTCCTGCGCGCCATCCCCGACGGCTCGGTGCTGACCGTGGAAAGCAGCATGCGCAACGTGCTGCCGGTCAACATGATGGGCATCGCTCTGGGCCTGCACGTGCGGTGCGGCATCGAGGACAACCTCTGGAACCAGGCGCGCACGGCCAAGATGACCACGGTCGAGCAGATCGAGCAGCTGGTGCGCATCGCGCGCGAGTTCGGCCGCGAGATCGCCACCGGCAAGCAGGCGCGCGAGATCTGCAAGATCGGCGTGTTCTACGACACGGTGGAGGAGACGCTGGCCGCCAACGGCTTCGCGCCCAACCGCAAGCCGAAGCTGACCGCGCTGAAACACGCGGCGTGAGCACAATGAGCGAGCCCACCGTCCTGATCGTGCCCGGGCTGCGCGACCACGTCGCGGACCACTGGCAGACGCTGCTCGCGCAGCGGCTGCCGCGAGTCCGCGCCGTCCCGCCGATGGGACGCGAGGATCTCGATTGCGCGGCGCGGGTGGAGGCGATCGAAGGCGCGGTCGCCGGGATCGATGACCCCGTGATCATCGTCGCGCACAGCGGCGGAGTGATCATGGTTGTGCACTGGGCGCAAAAACACCCGCGTGCGATCGCCGGCGCGCTGCTCGCGACGCCGCCCGATTTCGAGCAGCCGATGCCGCTGGGGTATCCCACGATCGAGGCCCTCGAGGCGGGTGGCTGGTTGCCCGTGCCGCGCGCGCCCCTGCCGTTTCCCAGCATCGTTGCGGCGAGCCGCGACGACCCGCTCGGTCGTTTCGAGCGGGTGGCCGAACTGGCGCAAGCCTGGGGCAGTCGTCTCGAAGACCTCGGCAATGTCGGCCACCTGAATCCGGGTTCCGGATTCGGCGCGTGGCCGCGCGCCGAGGAGTTCATCAATCAATTGTCATTCCGCGTCCAGGTCAAGCAGGCGCGCGTTACCTCGCCGCTCACGGCGCGGAGTTTCCCGCCGGGGGCGAACCCCGGGATGGAATGACACGCACGGTTCTGGGAGTTCGGAAATGTCCAAGGCAATCCGCTTCAGCCGCACCGGCGGACCGGAAGTCCTCGAGTTGCAGTCGGTCGAGGTCGGCCCACCCGGCCCGGGCCAGGCGCGCGTGCGCCACACGTTCATCGCGGTCAACTTCATCGACATCTACTTCCGCACCGGCCGTTATCCGCTGCAACTGCCGAACGGCCTCGGCTCGGACGCGGTCGGTGTCGTCGAGGCGGTCGGCCCCGACGTGACCGACATCCACGTCGGCGACCGCGTCGGTTACCTGCTCGGACCGCAGGGCGCCTACTCGGACGTGCGCGTCATGCCGGCCAACGTGCTGATCCCGCTGCCCGAGGGCATCTCGGATCGCGTGGCCTCGACGCTGATCATGAAGGGCATGACCGCGCAGTACCTCTTCCGCCAGGTCTATCCGCTCAAGGGCGGCGAAACGATCCTGTATCACGCCGCCGCCGGCGGCGTCGGGCTGATCGCCTGCCAGTGGGCGCGCGCGCTCGGCGTGACGATGATCGGCACCGTGAGCTCCGACGAGAAGGCCGCGATCGCGAAGGCGAACGGCTGCGCGCACACGATCGTGACCACGCGCGAGGACATCGCGGCGCGCGTGCGCGAACTCACGGACGGCAAGGGCGTCCCCGTGGTCTACGACTCCGTCGGCAAGGACACACTGCAGGCATCGCTCGACAGCCTCCAGGTGCGCGGCACGCTGGTGAGCAACGGCACCAGCTCGGGTCCGGTCGTGATCGACACGGCGACGCTGGCCCTCAAGGGCTCGATCTGGGTGACGCGCCCGGCCATGATCCACTACGCCACCCCACGCTCGCACATGCTCGCCATGGCCGACGAGCTGTTCGGGCTCGTCCTGGCCGGCAAGATCAAGAGCGAACCGAAGCAGATCTTTCCGCTTGCCGAGGCGGCCGAAGCGCACCGCGCGCTCGAGTCCCGCAAGACGGTGGGCGCCACGGTGCTGGTGCCCTGAGGTCGCCGGCACCTGAAACCAAGGAATGCAGCCATGACCGCGCACGCTCTCGACCTGCCCCAGGACCAGGGCGACACCTATCTGATCGGCCGCGGCCAGGCCTGGTTCGCGTTCGCCATGACCATCGGGCTGATGCTGTTCGACTACATCGATCGCCAGGTCATCGTCTCGCTGTTTCCGCACCTGAAGGCGGAATGGAGCTTGTCGGACAAGCAGCTCGGCGGGCTCGTATCCGTCGTTTCGATCACGGTCGGGCTGGCAGGGATACCGATCGCGTTGATCGCCGACCGCTACAGTCGGGTCAAGAGCATCGTCGTCATGGCGACGGCGTGGAGCCTGGCGTCGATCTCGTGCATGTTCACGCGCAACTACGGCCAGCTGCTGGCCGCACGGTCGATGGTCGGCCTCGGCGAAGCGGGCTACGGATCGGTCGGGGCGGCGTTGATCGCGAGCATCTTCCCGGCGCGCATGCGTTCGGCGCTGCTCGCGGCGTTCTTCGCCGCCGCATCGGTGGGCTCGGTGCTCGGCGTGCTGCTGGGCGGTGTGATTGCGGCGCATTGGGGCTGGAAGGCGGCGTTCGGCGTCGTCGGCATCCCCGGACTGGCCCTCGCGCTGCTCTACATCAAGGTGCGGGACTATCACACCGTGCCGCTGACGCAGAAGCTCACCCAGGTGACGAGTTCCACGGCCGGCGTCACCGGGCACGTCACGCGTGCCCTCATGCGCACGCCCACGCTCTTGTGGGTGTGCCTGGGCGGCGCGGCCCAGCTGATCGTCGTTTCGGCGATCTGGGCTTGGCTGCCGAGCTTCCTCAATCGCTTCCATGGCGTCGCGCCCGACCAGGCGGGGGCCAAGGCCGCGCTGGTCGTGCTGTGTGGTGCCGCCGGCTCGGTCGTGTGGGGCTCGGTGATCGACCGCATGGGCAAGCGCCGGGCGCGCATGAAGCTGGTATCGCTGGCCGTGCTTTGCATCGCCGTGCTGCTGGTGCTGGTGCCGACGTTCGGCACGACCGCGACCGGCCGCCTGTCCCCCTCGATGCAGTTTGCGTTGATCGCATTCGGCGGTTTCCTGATGACCTGCTCGGTCGGGCCGGTGTCCGCCGTGGTGATCGACGTGGTCCATCCCGGCGTGCGCGCCACCGGCGCCTCGGTGCTGTCGCTGTTCCAGAACCTGCTCGGCCTGGCGGCGGGTCCGTTCATCGCGGGCGCCCTGTCCGACCTCTACGGCCTGGAAACCGCGCTCACGCTCGTTCCGCTGTTCGGGCTGGCGGCCGCCGCGTTCTTCCTGCTCGCCGCGCGTTCCTACGAAGCGGACAAGCAGCGCGTCGCCGACGTGCACCTCGAGATCGAAACCGCGCAGCCCGTCATCGGGCGCAAGGCGATGGCGTGAGCTGCGCCGAGAACATGAAAACCAGAACCTAATTCAAATCATCGGGAGATAGCCATGCAAGGATTGATGATGCAGCAGCCGCTGCTGATCTCGACGCTGCTGACGCACGCGGAGCGGCACCACGCCGACCGCGAGGTCGTGTCGCGCCGCGTCGAAGGCGATATCCATCGCTACACGTATCGCGACCTCGCGCAGCGCGCACGCAAAATGGCCAACGCGCTGGCCGCGCGCAAGATCCAGGCGGGCGACCGCATCGCCACGCTGGCGTGGAACGGCTACCGCCACATGGAGCTCTACTACGCCGTCTCGGGCTCGGGCGCAATCCTGCACACGCTGAACCCGCGGCTTCACCCGGACCAGGTGGTGTGGATCGCCGATCACGCCGAAGACCAGATCCTGTTCTTCGACCTGACGTTCCTGCCGCTGGTGGAGGCGATCGCGCCGCGCGTGAAGACGATCAAGGCCTTCGTGGCGATGACCGACCGCGCCCACATGCCGGCGGCCACCAGGATCCCGAACCTGCTCTGCTACGAGGAGCTGATCGAAGCCAACGACGCGCGCTTCGACTGGCCGCAGTTCGACGAGAACACGGCGTCGTCGCTTTGTTATACGTCGGGCACGACCGGCAATCCGAAGGGAGCGCTCTACAGCCATCGCTCCACCGTGCTGCACACCTATGCCGCCGCGCTGCCCGATGCGCTGAACTGCTCGGCGCGCGACGTCATCCTGCCCGTGGTGCCGATGTTCCACGTCAACGCGTGGGGCCTGCCGTACGCCGCGTGCATGGTCGGTGCCAAGCTCGTGTTTCCGGGTCCCTGGCTCGACGGCAAGTCGCTGCATGAATTGTTCGAAACCGAAGGCGTCACGGTCTCGGCCGGCGTGCCCACGGTGTGGCAGGGCCTGCTCACGCACGTGGAGGCGAACGGCCTCTCGTTCAGCACGATGCGCCGGACGATCATCGGCGGCTCGGCCTGCCCGCCGGCGATGATGCGCGCGTTCCAGGAACGCTACGACGTGCAGGTGCTGCACGCCTGGGGCATGACGGAGATGAGCCCGATCGGCACGGTGTGCACGCTCAAGCCGAAGCACCTCGGCCTGAGTGCCGAGGAGCGCATGGCGGTGCAGGCCAAGCAGGGCCGCAGCATCTACGGCGTCGACATGAAGATCGTCGACGACGAGGGCAAGGAACTGCCGCGCGACGGCAAGGCCTCGGGCGAACTGCTCGTGCGCGGGCCCTGGATCATCGCGCAGTACTTCAAGGGCGAAGGCGGCAATCCGCTCCGCGACGGCTGGTTCCCGACCGGCGACGTGTCGACGATCGACGCCGACGGCTACATGCAGATCACCGACCGCAGCAAGGACGTGATCAAGTCCGGCGGCGAGTGGATTGGCTCGATCGACCTGGAGAACATCGCGATGGGACATCCGGCGGTGGCGATGGCGGCCTGCATTGCCGCGCGCCATCCGAAGTGGGACGAGCGCCCGCTGCTGGTGGTGATGAAGAAGCCGAACGCGAAGCTCACGCGCGACGAACTGCTGCAGTTCTACGAAGGCAAGATCGCCAAATGGTGGACGCCCGACGACGTGGTGTTCGTCGACAGCATCCCGCTGGGCGCGACCGGCAAGATGCAGAAGAACCGGCTGCGCGAGATGTTCAAGGATCACAAGCTGCCGACCGCCTGAGGCTGCCATGACCGCGCTGTCGATCGATGCCTGGCCCTCCCGCGGCCGCCAGCTCGCGCCGGGAATTCTCGCGAGCTGTGTCGTGGCCGCGGCGGCGACCTTCCTGTCGGAGCACTATCACGCGCCGGTGATGCTGTTCGCGCTGCTGCTCGGCATGGCGATGAACTTCCTCGCCGCGGAAGGTCCCTGCGCGCCCGGTATCGAGTTCACCGGGCGCGAGGTGCTGCGCCTCGGCGTCGCGTTGCTCGGACTGCGCATCACCGTCGGTCAGATCGCGGCGATGGGATGGTTCCCGGTCCTGCTGGTCGTGGGCACGGTGATCGTGACGATCGCGGTTTCGATGGCTGCGGCACGCATGTTCGGTTTTCGCGGCCTGTTCGGGCTCCTCACCGGCGGCGCTACTGCGATCTGCGGCGCCTCCGCGGCGCTCGCGCTCGCGGCGGCACTGCCGGCGCATCCGCTCAAGGAACGCGCCACATTGTTCACCGTGATCGGCGTGAGCGCGCTGTCGACGCTCGCGATGATCGTGTACCCGATGGTCGTGCACGCGCTGAATCTCGACCCGGCACAGGCGGGCATCTTTCTCGGCGCGACGATCCACGACGTGGCGCAGGTGGTCGGCGCGGGTTACAGCATCTCGCGCGAAACGGGCGACGCTGCGACGTTCGTCAAGCTGATGCGGGTGGCGATGCTGTTGCCCGTGATCGTGTTCGCGGTGCTCCTGACCCGCTCCGCGGCCGCCGAAGGCGAGGCCGCCGGGCCGCGTCCGCCGCTGCTGCCATGGTTCGCGGTGGCGTTCGCGGTGCTGGTCGGGATCAACAGCACCGGCATCCTACCGCAGGCGGTGGTCAAGCTCGGCACCGACGCGTCGCAGTGGTGCCTGGTGACGGCGATCTCGGCGATCGGCATGAAGACGCAGTTGCGCCAGCTGTCGACGGTCGGCATCAAGCCCATCGTTCTGATGGTCGGCGAAACCGTGTTCCTCGCCCTTCTCGTGCTCGCGCTGCTGCACTGGGCATACTGAGCGCAACGTTCCAGCGGTGCGGGCACCGCCGGCGGTGCCGCGAAGGGAGCGGGTTTGCCGTGAGTCGTGTCGTGCTGTTGCTGGCGAGAGCCCATGTCCTCGCCATGGGCGCGTGCCTGCTTCTGGCAGGAACGGCGCGCGCCGGTGCGCAGGATCAAGACGCAATCGACGGGTTGCGCGCGCGTTATGCGGCCTTGCAGGGCGCGCTCGCGCAGAACGTTTTCGGCCGGCCGCTTTACCTCGAGTCCGAACAAAACGGGGCCGAGGCGCGCGTCAACATCCATGCCGTGCTGGCGCATCCGTTTGCCAGGTTGAATGCCGGGCTGGACGCCCCGGATCACTGGTGCGACATCCTGATCCTGCACCTCAACATCAAGCAGTGCCGCAGCTCGGGTGGCGCCGAGGACGCGAAACTCACCGTCCACATCGGCAGCAAACACTGGCAGGCGGTCGAAGCGGCGCAGAAGATCGTGTTCGATTTTCACGTCCGCGCCGACACGGCCGAGTACCTGCGCGTCGAACTGCACGCCGACTCGGGTCCCATGGGGGTGCGGGACTTCCGCATCGAACTCGAAGCCATACCGCTTGCAGCGGGACAGTCGTTCATGCACCTGTCCTATGCGTACACGAGCGGGCTGACGGCGCGGCTGGCGATGCAGGGCTACCTGGCCACGGTCGGCAGCGGCAAGGTGGGATTCACGGTGGTCGGCCATGGGTTGGACGGCAAGCCGGTCTACATCGGCGATGTCCGTGGCGTGATCGAGCGCAACACCATGCGTTATTACCTGGCGATCGACATCTACATGGACACGTTCGACGGCCCGCCGACCGCCGACCAACTCGACGTCCGGCTGCACCGGTGGTTCGCGGCGACCGAGGCCTACGCGCGCCAGCTGCACGAGATCGACGAGGCCGAGTATCTCGACATGAAGCGCCGCGAGATCGCGCGCCAGCAAGGCTCTTGAGGGGACGATCGCCTCCCGCGCTGCCCCCAGCAGGCGAGACCGCTCGGGGCATGATGCACAGGTAGACCTCCCGCGAGTCCGGCACGCGCGATCTGCCGCGCAGTGCGTTAGGACGAGCGCGCGCTTGATCGCCGTCAACTACGGCCGGAAGCGCCGCCAGTAGGCTGAATCTGCCCGGCAGTGCGTGCAGAGGAGGTCGAAGATGCCCACCCGCTATCGCTATATCCGCTTCTTCAACGAGATCGGCATCGAGGACGTGCCGTCGGTGGGCGGCAAGAATGCGTCGCTCGGCGAGATGTACCGCGAACTGACGCCGCGTGGCGTGCTGGTCCCGAACGGCTTTGCCATCACCGCCCCGGCCTACCGGTACGTGCTCGAGCGGGCCGGCGCCACCGGGCGGTTGCGCGACGTGCTCGCGGGGCTGCGCGCAGACGACGTGAAGGACCTGGCCCGGCGCGGCGCCGAGGCGCGCGAGATCGTCTATGGCGCCCAGTTGCCGGCCGATTTGCGGGAGGAGATCCTCGCCGGCTACCGCAAGCTGCGCGAGGAATACGGTCCCGACCTCGGCGTGGCGGTCCGTTCCTCGGCGACCGCCGAGGACCTGCCCGACGTAAGCTTCGCCGGGATGCACGAGACGTTCCTGAACGTGCGGGGCGAAGAAGCGCTACTCGATGCCTGCCGGCGCTGCTTCGCGAGCCTTTTCACCGACCGCGCGATCCACTACCGCATCGACAAGGGCTTCGACCACTTCAAGGTGGCGCTGTCGATCGGGATCATGAAGATGGTGCGTGCCGACCTCGCCGCCAGCGGCGTGATCTTCAGCCTCGACACCGAGTCGGGCTTCCGTGACGTCGTCTTCATCACCGGCGCCTACGGCCTCGGGGAGAACGTCGTGCAGGGTGCCGTCGACCCGGACGAGTTCTACGTGTTCAAGCCTGCGGTCCAGGCGGGGCATCGGGCCGTGCTGCGCCGGTCCCTGGGCAGCAAGAAGATCCGGATGGTGTATGCCGAAGGCGGCAGCCGCCTGACCACGCGCAACGTCCCGACATCGGACGCCGATCGCGATCGCTTCTGCATCGCCGATGACGAGGCGCTGACGCTCGCCGATTTCGCCATCGACATCGAAAAGCACTACAGCGCCAAGGCCGGCAGCGCGCGGCCCATGGACATCGAATGGGCGAAGGACGGCCTCGACGGCCGGCTCTACGTCGTGCAGGCGCGCCCGGAAACCGTGGCCTCACAGAGGCGCGGCAACGTGCTCGAGGACTACGCCCTCAAGGGCTCGGGGGACGTTCTCACTTCAGGACGGTCGGTGGGCGAGAAGATCGCCTCCGGCGCGGTGCGGGTCGTCCACGATCTCGCGCGCCTCGCCGAGTTCCGCCCGGGCGAAGTGCTCGTCGCCGACACGACCACTCCCGACTGGGAGCCGGTCATGAAGACGGCCGGTGCGGTGGTCACCAACCGCGGCGGGCGCACCTGCCACGCCGCCATCGTGGCGCGCGAGCTCGGGATCCCGGCAATCGTGGGCGCCGACCGCGCGACCGTCGCGCTGAAGAACGGCGAAATGGTCACCGTGTCCTGCGCGGAAGGCGCGGTCGGCAAGGTCTACCGGGGGCGGGTGCCGTTCGACGTGCAGCGCACGGATCTCACCGAACTGCCGCGCCCGCTGACCCGGATCATGGTCAATCTCGGCAATCCCGAATTGGCGTTCAAGACCAGCTTCCTGCCCAACGACGGCGTCGGGCTGGCGCGCATGGAGTTCATCATCAGCGAATCGATCAAGGCTCATCCGATGGCCCTGGTCCATCCCGAGAAGGTCGGCGATCCCGCCGAGCGGGCGGCGATCGAGAAGCTGTGCCGCGCGCACCAGAAGCCCGCTGACTTTTTCGTCGAGCGGCTGTCCGAGGGCGTGGGCACGATCGCGGCGGCGTTTTATCCGAAGCCGGTCATCGTCCGCATGTCGGACTTCAAGACCAACGAATACGCGACGCTGATCGGCGGGCGCTGGTTCGAGCCCGCCGAGCAGAACCCGATGCTCGGTTTCCGCGGCGCAGCGCGCTACGCCCACCCTGCGTACGCCGAGGGTTTCGCGCTCGAGTGTGCCGCGATGCGGCGCGTGCGCGACACGATGGGGCTCACCAACGTCAAGCTGATGATCCCGTTCTGCCGCCGCATCCAGGAGGCCGAGCAGGTGCTCGAGGCGATGGCCAAGCTCGGCCTCGCGCGCGGCCAGAACGGCCTCGAGATCTACGTGATGTGCGAGATCCCGAACAACGTGATCCAGATCGACGCCTTCGCGAAATGCTTCGACGGCTTCTCGATCGGCTCCAACGACCTGACGCAGCTCACGTTGGGGGTGGACCGCGATTCAGAGATCGTGTCGTTCGACTACGACGAGCGCGATGCGGGCGTGAAGGAGATGATCAGGCTGGCGGTAGAAGGCTGCCAGCGCAATCGGCGCCACTCCGGCCTGTGCGGCCAGGCGCCATCCGACTATCCGGAGATGGCCGAGTACCTGGTCGAGATCGGCATCGATTCGATGAGCCTGAATCCGGATGCGGTGGTAAAGACGACGCTGAAGGTTCTCGAGATCGAGCGCCGTCTGGGCCGCGCGTCGCGCGGCCAGGCGGCCTAGCGGCGCACGAACACCGCTTTGGTGTGCGGCGGGTCTCCCGCCACACTCGCTCGGGATGACATCCGACCGAGACCCGTCCAGACCATCGAGATCGGGCTCGCCGCCGGCGGTGGAACACGCTCGTTAGTGCGTGTGCTCGACGAGTTGGTCGGGCACGCCGGCCGGAGTGTCGAGGCCGCCTCCGTCGATCCACGCGCGTGTCGTCGTCGTTGCACGATCGATCAACGTCGCGCACGCCGAGTAGTCGTAGGAAGAGCTGTCGACGGGGCAGAGCGGCGGTACGACGTACAGCGCAACCCGCGAGCGCAAGCGCTCGACATCGGCGACCAACTGGCGCGTGACCAGGAGCGACAAGGCGTGCATCGCGCGCCCGATCGCGCCCTTTGGCAACGTTTTCAGCGCGCACGCAAAGCCGGTCGGCAGCACGACGACGCGGCTTGCGCCGAGCGCGATGGCGGTCGAAATTGGCGTGTTGTTCGCGACCCCGCCATCGATCAGGTCGCGCCCGCCGAGGCGCACAGGGGGGAATACGCCGGGTATCGCGGTACTGGCGAGCACCGCTTCGACGACGGGTCCCGACGAAAGGACCACCTCGTTGCCTAGCAGCATGTCGGTCGCGACGACGTACATCGGCACGGCCGCGTCTTCGAGGCGGCGGTACGGAAGATGCTTCTGCAGCAGACTGCGCAGCGCCGCCGGATCGACCATGTATTCGCGCCGCAGCGCGATCCGCAGCAGGTCGACGATGCCGAGGGGCATGACGTGATGGCGCGTGAGGTTGCGCCAAAGATGGTCGAGCCGGGCGACGCAAGCCGGGATGGGATCCGCAGCGAAAAATGCGCCGTTGATGGCGCCAGCCGAAGCGCCGACGACGAAATCCGGCCGCACGCCGCGCTCGGTGAGCGCGTGCAGCATGCCGACCTCGACCGCCCCGAGGCTGCCGCCTCCCGCGAGGACGAAGGCCATCTTGCCGGAGGTCGCGCGATCGCCCATTTGTTTCTCCCGGCGTTTGTCGCCGCATCGGCACGCTCCTTACCGTGTCGGAGCGACGGCCCAGAGCGGAATGCCAGGGGTCTCGGTCGACGCGACGTCGGCGGCGGGCTCTTTGCACTGCTCGGCCGCGTTCGTAGCCTGCGCCATGCAGGATTCCGCCAGCGCCTCCGACCTGGAGGCGGTGACGACGATCATGGGCAAGACCACCACGGGGAGATTGCGGGAGGACTCGAGCCCGGCCAGGGTGGCGATGCCTATCAGAAGGCCGAGGGTGGCGGTGGCCGCCAGGATCGCTGCGGAAAGGCGAATACCGATTCGACGCATTTCGATTCTCCGGTCGGTTTGAACCGCGGCGTCGGAGCGACGACCCGCTGCCTCACAAGGCGCATCCAATGGTCCGAAACGGGACATCCGGCGCGGCTGGCGTCGGAAATTGCCGGCGCGCCATGTTTCCTGAGATGTTGCGCAGCCAGCTCTTCTGAGAGAGACCTCCTGTCGAGCGGCGCCCCGCGCGGCGCCGACAGAGAGCTGGCCGTGTACGGATCCGCTAGAGCGGACCGCGAGCGGCATATCGCGTCCGAATCAGAACGTGCGCGGCGGCGGAACCTTGAACGAACAGCACACCGGCGATCGACATTGCTCGCTTGCAGTGCTCGCAGCGCATTGTCATTCGCGGGACCATGACGAGGCCTTTCGCATGAACCCCAGGCTCGTCTCATCGCTATGTGGGCGCGGCCTCGCGCGGCTTCGCAACGGCGCGGTCGAGGCGGGCCGCGCCGGTATCGCTGCCGCCAAGGCAATCAGCAGCTCGATCGAGGAAGAGGCACTTGACTCCGGCGTGAAGCCCTGGGTCGGCGCTTGAATGCATCGCATCGCGCCGGCCCGGTTGCCCGACCTGGCTTTGCGCGAGTCCGCAAGCAGTGCCTACCTCGTCGCAGAGACCGCGACCGGGGGCACGGCTATCACGAGAACGCTCTGGTGCGACTTCAGTTCGACCAGGGTGATGGCCCACGTCAGCACGGCGAGGCTCACGGCTGTCGCCAGGATCGTTGCGGCAAAGCGAATACCGATTCGTCGCATTTCGCGTCTCCCGTCCCGGGGTGCGGTCGGATTGACTTTGACCGCCACCTTGCAAGACGAGTGAGCGCGCCGAAACGGGACATGCAGCGTGGCGGTGTCGGAAATTCACGGGACGGGCCATTGGCGGCCGCACACGGCTGCTTCGATCCGGCGCAAGTGCTACGACCAGGCTGCAGCCGCGCCGTGGACGACCTCAGGATTTCGCGCTCTTGCGCCTGAGGCGCGACACAAACGGCGCGAGCGCGGCCTCCACTGCCTCCGCCACGCTTCGGGCATCGTCGCGCGCCCGCGCGCGGTGGTTCACCTCCAGGTCGTACGTTTGCGTCCAGAAGTGCGTGCCGCCCGTGGCGTCGGTGATCTGCACGGTGATGCGCAACGCCTCGCTCGTGGCGCGCACCTCGTGCGGGGTCGCATCGAGGTGCACATCCTGGCCCGGACCCACGGGCCGCGGTTCGAGCGAACGCCTTCGCACCCGCACGTTCGGATTGCGCGCCAGGGCCGCGACCAATTCCTCCGCCGAGCGCTTGTTGGGCAGAGCGTGGACGGATTCGCCCCTGAGGTACCGGCGGAGATCGTCGGCCAGCGCTGCCACGCTCGGATACCGGTCTGCCGGGGACCAGGCGAGAGCCTTCAGCGCGACCGCATCGAGGTCGCCGTTCAGGCGTCCCGCCAGCCGGTCCTGCGTCGTCGCCCGCGCCATGCCGGCTCCCGGAGCGAGGCGCCCGCTTGGTTTTTCGAGTCGAACGTCGGCGATCGCCTGCGCGAACGTGGCGGCTGCGCTTGCCGATTCGAGGCGGTAGGGACGGTTGCCCGTCAGCAGTTCGTAGAGCACGACGCCGAGCGAGTACACATCGCTCGCCGCCTCGACCGGTTCGCCGCGCAGCAGTTCCGGGCTGGCGTATTCGGGCGTCAGGGCGCGCGCATACAGATTGACGAGCGTGTGCTCCGCTTCCTCGCTCTCCACCAGTTTGGCGATGCCGAAGTCGAGCAGGCGCACCTGCCCGGTCTCGGTGACCAGGATGTTCGACGGCTTCAGGTCCCGATGCACCACCTGTCGCGCGTGCGCATACTGGACCGCGTCGGTGACCTGCAGGAAAAGCGTCAGCCGCTCGCGTAGGCCGACGCGGTGCGCATCGCACCAGCCGGTCACAGGCTGGCCTTGCACGTATTCCATCGCGAGGTAGGGCAGGCCTTCCGCGCTCACGCCTGCGTCGTACAGGCGTGCGATGTTGGGGTGCTCGAGGCTTGCCTGGATGTCGCGTTCGCGGGCAAAAAGACGCTCGAGTTCCTTGCGCGTCCGCATCGCCTTGGTGACCTTCAGCGCCACGTCGCGCTTGTAGGCGCCGTCGGCGCGGCGCGCGAGCCATACCTCGGCCATGCCGCCGATGCCGAGTTCCCGGATCAGCTGGTACGGGCCGACCAGGGCGTCCGCCTGCAACGCGCTTGCGTGTTTCGGCGCCGCCTGCTCCTCGCGCAGGCGTGGCGGCCGATCGAGCAACGATCCCGTGGTGGTTTCGGCGCGGGCCAGCATCTCGCGCAGCACCGGCGCGAGCTTCCGGTGTTCGCGCGGCAGCGTGTCGAGCCAGCGCTGTCGCGCCGCAACGCCGAGCCCCAGCGCCTCGTCCAGGAGTCGACTGATCGTCCCCAGCTCCGCCGCCGTCAACGCCATCGACCCGTTCCCTTGCGAGCATCGCGTCCCATGGACGCATTCTCCTCGTCGAAGCGGACAGCGACCTACTTCAGCGCGACCTCCAGCATGAGTCGTGCCTTCTCCCAATCGCGCCGCACGGTCCGGTCGGTGATGCCGAGCGCCTCCGCGATCTCCTGCTCCGTGTAGCCGCCGAAGTAACGCATCTCGACGACCTGGGCCAGCCGCGGCTCGGCGGCTTCCAGCACGCTCAGTGCCTCGTGGACCTTCAGGATCGCTTCTTCATCGGCGGCCATGCCGTCGGCGATCTGCGTCGTCAGCGTCAGGTGCACAACGTTGCCGCCGCGCCGTTCGGCCAGGCGTTCGCGCGCGCGGTCCACGATCACCGATCGCATGACGCGCGAGGCGTAGGCGAAGAACGCGCGCCGGTCCTCGGCGCGCAACTCGCCGGTGTTGACGAAGCGCAGGTAGGCCTCGTGCACCAGCGCCGTGGTGTCGAGTTCGGCGTTGCGGCCGTCGACGCGCAGGCGCACACGCGCGAGTTGCCTGAGGTTGTCGTAGGCGACGGCGAACAACTCGTCGCGGGCGCCGGACTCGCCGTCCCGCGCGCGTTGCAGCAGCACGGTGATCGTGGCCATCCTTCCCCCCGGGCCGATGGCGCTGAAAGGAGACGCTGACTAGCAGTGAATCGCGGCCGCCCGACCCTCCTTGTCTTTGCGAGGAGCGAAGCGACGCGGAGCCTCAGCATAACGCGCGGCGCCCAGATCTCTCGTCGCCGGCGCTCGTCGGGATGGCAAAGAGCCGCACTGAGCCTTCTTGCCGATCAGGGCGAAGATCGAGGGTCTTCGGCGCGCTGATCGACCTGGAAAGTCAGATCCGGACTCGCGCGGCCGCTCAGAACGCTGCGAGGCTCATTTCCATCACGCCGGCCGCGCCATCGACAATGCTGTCACGCAGGCCGGGCGCCCGGCTCAGGACATGATCGGCGTAGAAACGCGCCGTCGCGATCTTCGCCCGCATGAACTCGACGTCTTCGCCTTCGGCGAGGCAGCGCTCGGCGATGAGCAGTGCGCGCGCCATCTGCCAGCCCGCGACGAGGTTTCCGCCCAGCATCAGATAGGGCACCGAGCCGGCGAACACCGCATTCGGATCCGTCTTGGCGCGGCTGACGACGAACTCGACCGCGTCCAGGAACGCGCGCCGGGCGGCGGCGAGCCGCTTGCTCATGGCACGCGCCGCGACGCTGCCGCGCTGCTCGAGTTCCGCCTCCGTCGCCTCGATGCGGGCGGCGATGGCGCGCGCGGTGGCGCCGCCGTCGCGCAGCGTCTTGCGGCCGACCAGGTCGTTGGCCTGGATCGCCGTCGTGCCCTCGTAGATCGTGAGGATGCGCGCATCGCGCAGGTATTGCGCGGCGCCGGTCTCCTCGATGAAACCCATGCCGCCGTGGACCTGCACGCCGAGGCTCGCCGCTTCCAGGCTCATCTCGGTCGCGAATCCCTTGTGCAACGGAACCAGGAACTCGTAGAAGGCCTGGTTCTGCTTGCGCGCTTCCGGGTCCGGGTGCGCGTGCGCCGCGTCGTACGCGGAGGCCGCCACCGCCGCCATGGCGCGACAGCCCTCGGTGAGCGCCCGCATCGTCATCAGCATGCGCCGCACGTCCGGGTGATGGATGATGGTCGCCGCGCCGGGGGTCGAACCGTCGACCGGGCGCGACTGGATGCGCTCGTTGGCATACGCGACCGCGTGCTGGTAGGCGCGTTCCGCCACCGCGATCCCTTGCACGCCGACCGCATAGCGCGCCGCATTCATCATCACGAACATGTACTCGAGCCCGCGGTTTTCCTCGCCGATGAGGTAACCCACCGCCCCGCCGTGGTCGCCGAACTGCAGCACCGCGGTCGGGCTCGCCTTGATGCCGAGCTTGTGCTCGATGCTCACGCATTGCACGTCGTTGCGCGTGCCGAGCGTGCCGTCGGCGTTGACGAGGAACTTGGGAACGATGAAGAGCGAGATGCCCTTGACGCCGGCCGGTGCGCCCGCGGCGCGGGCAAGCACCAGGTGCACGATGTTCGCCGCCATGTCGTGCTCGCCGTACGTGATGAAGATCTTGGTGCCGAAGACCTTGTAGGTGCCGTCACCCTGGGGCTCGGCGCGCGTGCGGACCAGCGCCAGGTCGCTGCCCGCCTGCGGCTCGGTCAGGTTCATCGTGCCGGTCCACTCGCCCGAGATCATCTTCGGGATCCACGTTTCCTGCTGCGCGCGCGACCCGGCGGTGAGCAACGCTTCGATCGCCCCGTCGGTCAGCAGCGGGCACAGCGCGAAGCTCAGGTTGGCGCTGTTGTTGACCTCGATGCACGCTGCGCCGATCAGCTTCGGCAGTCCCTGGCCGCCGAAGTCGACCGGGTGCTGCAGCCCTTGCCAGCCGCCTTCCGCGTACTGGCGGAATGCGTCCTTGAAACCGGGCGTGGTCGTGACGACACCGTCGTTCCAGGTCGACGGATCGCGATCACCGGCGACGTTCAGCGGCGCGACGACGCCTTCGTTGAACTTCGCGCACTCTTCGAGCACGGCCTGCGCGGTGTCGATGCCGGCATCCTCGAAACCGGGCAGCTGGGTGATCGCCTCGAGGCCGGCGAGTTCGCGCATGGCGAACAGCATGTCCTTGACTGGTGCGCGGTAGGTCATGGCTTGGCTCCCATGAGAGGTGGCGCTGCGGGCCGAGGCGGTTCAGTGCGCGACGGCCGCCGGAGCGGGCCCGCCCGCGAGCGGCTTCACCGATCGCGCGCGGGGTGTCAGCAGAAAGTAGGATAACGCCGGAATCAGCACCACCGCGCCGATCATGTTCCAGATGAACATGAACGCCAGCAGGATGCCCATGTCGGCCTGGAACTTGATCGGCGAAAGCGCCCACGTGACCACGCCGGCCGCGAGCGTGATGCCCACCAGCGCCACCACCTTGCCGGTGAACTGCAGCGTGCGCCGGTAGGACTCCGCCAGCGACAGGCCCAGCCGCTGCTGCGCCAGCTGCACCGAGAGCAGGTACAGCGCGTAGTCGATGCCGATGCCCACGCCGAGTGCGATCACCGGCAGCGTCGCCACCTTGACGCCGATGCCGAGCCATACCATCAGCGCCTCGCACAGGATCGACGTGATGACCAGCGGCACGACCGCCACCACCACGGCGCGCCAGCTGCGGAACGTGATGAAGCACAGCACCACCACGGCCGCGTAGACCAGCAGCAGCATTTCGGTCCAGGCCTTGCGCACGACGATGTTGGTGGCCGCCTCGATGCCGGCGCTGCCGGCCGCGAGCAGGAACTTGCGCTCGTCGTTGCTGTGGGCGGCCGCGAAGTCGCCGGCCGTCTTGACGACGCGATCGAGCGTTTCGGCACGGTGGTCGGCGAGATAGGCGATCACCGGCATGACCGAGCACTCGGTGTTGAACAGGTCCGGGTTGTTGACGCTCGCCTGCTGGGCGCCGTAGTTCAGCACGTCCTGGTTGCGCGCGATCGTCAGCCACTTCGGGCTGCCTTCATAGCTGCCGGCGGTGATCTGGCGCACGGCGTTGGTCAGGGCCACGGTCGTCTGCACGCCCGGCGCCTGCTGCAGCGACCAGGCGAGCCGGTCGGCTTCGATCAGCGTGGCGTACTTCAGGCAGCCTTCCTTCGCGGTCTTCACGATCACCGCGAACTGGTCGCTCGACAGCGAGTAGTTGGCCGTGATGTAGGCGTTGTCGCGGTTGTAGCGCGAGTCCGGCCGCAACTCGGGCGCGCCCGGGTCGAGGTCGCCGATCTTCAGGTGCGTGCTCACGATGAAGCCGCCCAGGGCGAGTGCCGCCGCGCCGGCGCCGGCGCCGATCGCCCAGCGGCGCTCGACGAAGCGCTCCAGCGTACCCATGACGCGGTCGACGAGGCCGTGGTGCCTGCCGTCTGCCGATGCCAGCGCGCGCCGGGCCGCCGCCGCGCTGACCCCGAGGTACGACAGCAGCACCGGCAGCAGGATCAGGTTGGTGAGGATGAGCACCGCCACGCCGATGCTCGCGGTGAGCGCCAGGTCCTTGATGACCGGGATGTCGATCACCATCAGCACCGCGAAGCCGACCGCATCGGCGAGCAGCGCCGTCAGCCCGGCCAGGAAAAGGCGGCGAAACGTGAAGCGGGCGGCCACCAGGCGGTGCGCGCCGCGGCCGATGTCCTGCATGATTCCGTTCATCTTCTGCGCGCCGTGCGAAACGCCGATCGCGAAGACGAGGAACGGCACCAGGATCGAGTACGGGTCGAGCTCGAATCCGAGCAGCGCCACCAGGCCAAGCTGCCAGGCCACTGCCACCAGCGAGCAGGCGATAACGAGCGCGGTGCTGCGCACGCAGCGCGTGTAAGCGTAGATGATCAACGCCGCGATCAGCGCGGCGACGCCGAAGTACAGTGCCACCTGGAACATGCCGTCGATGAGGTCGCCGACCAGCTTGGCGAAGCCGATCACGTGCACGCCGACCGCGCCGCCGCTCGCGCCCTCGGCTTGCGCGCGGATCGCCTCGATGCGCTTGGAAAGCTGGCGGTAGTCGATGCGCTGGCCGGTGGTCGGGTCCTGGTCGAGCAGCGGCACGACGATCATGGTCGACTTGAAGTTGTTGCCGACCAGGTTGCCGACGATGCCCGAGCGGGCGATGTTGCCGCGCAGTTGCTCGATCGCCTGCGGCGAACCGTCGTAGTTGTCGGGCATCACCGGGCCGCCGCGGAATCCCTCCTCGGTCACCTCGGTCCACCGCACCGCGGGCGTCCACAGCGACTTGACCCAGGCGCGGTCGACGCCGGGCGTCAGCACGAGTTCGTCGCTGATCTGGCGCAGCGCGTTGAGGTACTTCGGATCGTAGATGTCGCCTCGCGTGTTCTCGACCACCACGCGCAGCGAGTTGCCGAGCGCGCGCAGATCGTTGCGGTTCTCGAGGTAGTTCTGGATGTACGGATGGCTGCGCGGGATCATCTTCTCGAAGCTCGCGTTCAGCGTCAGGCGCAGCCCGGCGGCGATGCCGAGCGCGACCGTGAGGACCGCGCAGGCGACGATCACGACCACCCGGTGGTTGAAGACCAGCCGCTCGAGGCGCGAGCCCGAGTTGCGGTCGAAGTGCTCGAGCGTGCTCGAAACGGGCAGGTCTGCGGATGCGGGCGCGCCGTGCATGGTGGTCTCCTGGTCCTGTCGTGGCTGCTATGGCAGCGTTTGTGTCTGGATGCCGCGCGGTCCGCCGACCAGCACCGTGTTCTGGGCGACGCCGATGACGGCCGCGGCCGGCAGCGGGCGTTCGACTTGCGCGAGCTTGAAGGTCGCCCCCTCGTCGCGGCTCACAAGCACGTGGCCAGCTTGGCTGACGATGACGAAGCGGCCGTCGGCGTCGAGCGTGCCGGCGGTGAGTCCCGCCTGCACGCCGGTGTCGACCGTCTGCCACGTGCGCCCGCTGTCGGCGCTGCGCAACACGGTGCCGCGGAGTCCGAACACGACCAGCGCGCGCGAGTTGCCGATCGCGCCGAACAGCGTGCCCTTGTAGGGCAGCTCGAGGGCGCGGAAGCGGCCGCTCGCGCGGTCGAGCTTGAGCAGGAGTCCCTGTTCGCCGGCGATGTACACGTCCGCGCCGATGCCACGCACGGCGTAGAGGTGCAGGGCCTTCGGATTGTCGACCGCGTGCAGCATGGGCTGCCACGTCTTGCCGCCGTCGGTCGTGTGCAGCACGAGGCCGAAGGCGCCGACGACATAGCCGCTCATCTCGTTCTCGAACCAGACGTCGAGGAACGGGTTCTCGTCGCCCTGCGCGGCGAACCGCCTTGCATCTTCGAGCACGGCGGCGGCGTGTTTGGGATCCGCGGCCAGCGCGCCGTCCTGCTCGCGCGTGTAGTACTCGACCATCGCCTCGCCGGCGCGCACGCCGTCGAGCCGGCGGGTCCAGGTCGCGCCCGCATCGGTCGAGTGCAGAACGATCCCATCGTGTCCGACTGCCCAGCCGGTGGTGGCGCTCGGGAACGACACCGCGACGAGGTCCGAACTCACCGGGACCTCGGCCTGCTGCCAGGTCTTGCCGGCGTCGTCGGAGAGCAGAACGTGGCCGCGGTTGCCGACGGCGACGAAACGCTTGCCGGCGCTTGCCAGGCCGTTCACGAGCGTGCGCGCCGCGAGCGGGCTCTTGGCTGCCGGTGTATCGAGAACGTCGCGCCAACCGGTGTCGGCCGCGGCCGCGACGGCCGCCAACGCGACGCAACCGGCCGCGACGGCCAGCGAGCGATTGAGTTTGAACATGGTGGCGGGCGCTGTGTCGGCGTTGTGGTTGGACGGTGCGGCATTCTCGATTTCGCCCCTCCCCGCGACACCCCCCTTGCCCGGGGGGAGAGCGCGCAATCGGCGGCTGGAAAAAAAGACAGACGCGGATTGCGCGGATCACAGTGACTGCGCGATCCGCGTTCATCCGCGGAAATCCGCGTCAAGAGCCCTTGGCTTTCGAAGGCCGAGATTCCTCGGCTGCGGCTCGGAATGACGAGACTCCGGATGAGAGGAGGTGCGGCCGCCGGGGGGATCCTGCCCGGATTGCGGCGGCCGCGGAGTGATGTGTCCGGGCAGGCGTTGCTTCGATGCGGTACTAGCGGATACCAGCGCCCGCCAGCGAGTCGGCGGTCCACTCGCGATCGGCCATCGGCTTCGTCAGGCGCAGGCCGCCGGTCTCGGCGATGAAGCCGGTCACGGAGTAGAGCCGCGCGATCAGGTCGTAGTGGCCGAACATGTCGGTGTACGGAGCGGGCACGTCGTAGCTCGGCGCCATGTAGGCGAAGCCGGCGCGATAGAGCTGGCCGCGCGCGTCGTATTCGTCGGAAGCGAGCGCCGCCCACGAATCCTCGTCGAGGTAGAACGTCCGCTTGCTGTAGACGTGGCGCTTGCCCTCGCGCAGCGTGGCCTCGACCACCCAGACGCGATGCAGCTCCCAGCGCACGAAGTCCGGGTTCAGGTGGTTCGGCTTGAGCAGCTCGTCCTGCTTCGCCTGGTACACCGCCGCGTACGCGTTGTACGGGACCAGCATCTCCTTCCTGCCGACCAGCTTGAAGTCGAAACGATCCATCGAGCCGTTGAAGATGAACGTGTCGTCGAACGTCGTGGCGCCGGCGGTGCCGGGATTGGGCGTGTCGAACGCGAAATCCGGCGCGACCTTCACGCGCCGCTGGCCCGGCAGATAGCTCCACGCGCGCCGATCCTTCTGGCCGATGTCGAGCGGATCGACGATCAGCAGCGCTTCGCCGGCGCGGCGCGCAGGTCCCGTGTACGTGAGCTTGATGCGCCAGAAGGTGTCCGCCGTCGTCTTCGTCTCGTCCCAGAACGGGTATTCCTGGACGCTCACGCCTTCGGTGGAAAGCGTCGGGCGGCCGCTCGCGTCCACGCTCAGGTTGCGGTACTTGGCTTCATAACTCTGGCCGTTGAACCGCACGAGGTGGTTCCACATCGCCTCGTATCCGGTCTTGGGGATCGGGAACGGGAAACCGGCGTGTGCGCCTTCGATCGAGCGCCCGTCGTTGCTGGTCTTCGCCTTGGTGGCGTTCTTGACGGTGTTGTCGGTCACGAACTTCGGAAACGCCACCGTGCGATGCGTCGGGAAGACGTCGACCCGGTAGCTCGGGTACTTCTGCAGCAGCGCCTTGGTGCCCTCGGTGAGCTTGTCGGCGTATTGCGCCATGTTCTTGGCGTCGATCGTCAGCCGCGGCTTCTCGTCGGCGAACGGATTCGGCCGGATGCCGGAACCGGCCTTGAAGCTCGCCGGCGGCGTCGTCAGCCCGCCGGTGTACTCGGGAATCGTGCCGTCCTTGTTGCCAGCCTTTTCGGCGCCGATCGGCGTGAGCGTCGTGCCGAGCGCCTTGGCCTCGTCGGCGGTGATCGCGGCGTGCGCCTGCACGACGCACGCCGCGGCCACGAGGCCGGCGAGCGATTTCAGGGTGGGGGTCATGATCAAGTCTCCTTAGATTGTGGCTTTGAGGGTCAGGCTGATGAAGCCGCGATCCTTCAGCAGGGTGTTGAAACCGTTCTGGGTGGTGACCGCCGTGCCGTTGTCGCGATAGCGGCCGAGGAAATCGATGTACTTCAGGTCGACGCGGTACTTCTGGACGATGTCCGCGCCGACGCCGAACGTGTAGTTGCCGCTGCCCTGGTTGCCGCCGAAGACCGTCGCGGCGTTGCCGGAAATTCCCTGCGACCAGGTGATCGGCGCGGAAAGATCGACGCCCGGCCAAACCTGGTACCAGGTCGGCGAGAACGAGGCGCCGAGGCCCCAGTAGTTCTTGGTCGTGCAGCCGTCCCATTTGTCGCGGCCGTTGCACGGGGCGAAGCCCTCGGCATAGAACAGGTTCTGGCCGCTGGTGACCTTGGCCCATTGCGACCACGTCAGTTCGACCGCATAGGTGGCGGAATCGAACACGGGCGTCTTGGCGATCTGCCCGATACCGTTCAGCAGGCCGTGGTACGTGTCGCCGCGCGGACCCTTGGTGTCGCCCGGCGCGGGCAATCCGGGTGCGATGCCGAGCACCTGGCTGTTGAGCGGCGTGTTGTGGCGGTAAGAGAGTTCGCTGCCGAGGCTGATGCCCGCGATGTTCTTCGCGAAGCTCACGCCGTAGAGATCGATGTTGTCGGCGTAGATCAGGTTGTAGCGGCTGATGTTGGGGCCGACCTGGGTGAGGAACGTCTGCGGCAGCTTGTCGGAGTAGTTGCGGTAGTAGACGCCGAACGTGCCGTCGAGCCATTGCGGGCTGAAGCGCGTCGCAAGCCCCCAGTCGCCGTTCTGTTTCGGCTCGACCGGATCGCCGCGCTGCGCGAAGCCGAGCGCGGGCGAGATGAACTGGCGGTCCGGTCCGTTGAACGCGAAGTCGACCGGGCCGAGGTAGGTGCCGCCCTCGGGGTAGCGGAACGACTCCCACTGCAGCATGTACTGCGCGGCAACCGAGATCGAATCGGTGACCTGCGCCTGCACCGACACCTGGTTCAGCGGCCGGAACAGTTCCTTCGCCTCGGAGCCGGGCGTCGCATAGGCCTTCTGCAGATCGAGCGGGTTCTGCGCGTACGCGACGCTGTGCAGGTTGCCGTTGAGCAGGAGCGACTCGCCCCAGTAGATCGAGTGGCGGCCGATCTTGATCGAGGTCGGCACCGGCCCGAGATCCAGGCGCGTGAACGCGAACGCATCGAGCAGCTCGCCCGACGGGCCCTCGTAGTAGCGCTTCACGTACGAGCTGTATTCGTGATTGACGTAGCTCGGGATGTTGACGAGCGGCGCGTTCGGATTGGAGTGGCTCGTGTCGCTGTAGGCGTTGTCGTACCACGCCGCGCCGCTCAGGCGCAGTCCATGCACCTTGTTGTAGACGATGTCGAGCTCCGACAGCAGGTCGAAGCGTCTCGCCACGGTTTCGCCCGGATCGAAGCTGTAGTCGCCTTCGTCGGCGACGGCCGAGTTGCCGATCTTGCTGTCGCGGCCCTGCACGCGCATGGCGTAGTTGAAGCGCCCGGTGTTGTCCCAGCGCACCGACCAGTCGGGATTGCCGGTGTCGAATTCGAAGGCCTGCGCGCCGGGAACGATCGCGCCGAAGGTGGCGGCGACCGCAGCGGGGATGCAATGGCGTGCCCAGGTCCGGACCGGGACGCTCTTTTGTCGAGGTTTGTTCACAGTTTCTCCGCGGGTGGGTGTCTCTTGGTCCGGTCACAAAGTGACTTGTGGACTGCGGCGGGATTCTGTGAATCAAGCGGTTGCATCGCCCCCCCTTTGTCGGGGGGCGAGTGGTGCTTGCGCGAAGCGGACGACGCACCCGCCGACCGCCGGAATGCATCGGGGAGAGGTCGAACGGCGTGGCGCGGGGACGCGCCGCCGGGGTGCTGGGGGTTGTCCTGCTACTTCACGCGCAGTCCCGGCACCGCACCGGGGTGTGGATCGAGCAGGTACAAACCGGGGTTCGCCTTTTCATCGGCGTGGCTCGCCGCGAGCACCATGCCTTCGCTCACGCCGAACTTCATCTTGCGTGGCGCAAGGTTGGCGACCAGCACCGTCAGCTTGCCGACAAGATCCTCCGGCTTGTAAGCCGAGCGGATGCCCGACAGCACATTGCGCGTGCGTCCCTCGCCGGCGTCCAGCGTCAGCCGCAGCAGCTTGTCGCTGCCCTCGACGTATTCGGCACCCACGATCTTCGCGATGCGCAGGTCCACCTTGGCGAAGTCGTCGATCGTGATCGTGGCGCCGACCGGCGTGCCGCCGGGGACGGTCTTCTCCTCGGCGGGAGGTGCGGGAAGCTCGAACAGCGCGTCGAGCTGCGCCGCGTCGACCCGCGTCATCAGGTGCCGATATGCAGCGATTTGATGACCGTCGGGCAGGAGTCGCTGCGCATCGGTCCATGTGAGATCCGGAAGCTTGAGGAACGAGGCGACTTGCTTTGCCAGCTGAGGCAGAACGGGCGTTAGGTAAATCGTCAGGAGGCGAAAGACGTTCAGTGCACAGCTGCAGACCGCGTGCAGATCATCTTTGGCACCCCGTTTGGCGAGGTCCCATGGCTTTCTCTCATCAAAGAACTCGTTCACGGAATCTGCGAGCGTCATGATCTCGCGGATTGCGCGGCCATATTCGCGCTCCTCATAGAGGCGGGCAAAACGTGCGCTCGCGGCTTGCGTCGACTCTAGAACGCCGAACACTGGTCCGCCGTCGGTTTCCACGCGGCACAATCGTCCGTCAAAGTATCTGGTGATGAATGCCGCGGCGCGGCTCGCGATGTTCACGTACTTGCCGATCAGGTCGCTGTTGACGCGCGCCACGAAGTCGTCCGGATTGAAGTCGATGTCCTCGACGCGCCCGTTGAGCTTGGCCGCGATGTAGTAGCGCAGCCACTCCGCGTTCAGGCCGAGCGAGAGGTACTTCAACGGGTCGATGCCGGTGCCGCGGCTCTTGCTCATCTTCTCGCCGCTCACCGTGATGAAGCCGTGCACGTACAGGTTGTCGGGCACCTTGCGGCCGGCGAACTTCAGCATCGCCGGCCAGAACAGCGCATGGAAGTAGATGATGTCCTTGCCGATGAAATGGACCTGTTCGACATCGTTGCCGGGATCGACCAGCGCATCGAAGTCGAGGCCCTTGCTGGCGCAGTAGGCCTTCAGCGCTGCCAGGTAGCCGATCGGCGCGTCCAGCCAGACGTAGAAGTACTTGTCCGTCGTGTCCGGTATCGGTATGCCGAAGTAGGGCGCGTCGCGCGAGATGTCCCAGTCGGCGAGTCCCTTGCCGCCCTCGCCGAGCCACTCCTGCGCCTTCGCGTAAACCTCGGGCTGCAACCGCGGCTCGCCATGCGCGTTGCCGCTGGCGGTCCATTCGCGCAGGAACTGCACGCACTGCGGATCCGAGAGCCTGAAGAAATAATGGTCCGACGTGCGCAACTCGGGCTTGGCGCCCGACAGCACCGAATACGGGTCGATCAGGTCGGTGGCCGCGTAGACGCTGCTGCAGTTCTCGCACGCATCGCCGTACTGGTCCCTGGCGCCGCACTTGGGACACGTTCCCTTGACGTACCGGTCGGACAGGAACATGCCCTTCACCGGGTCGAAGAATTGCTGGATCGACTTCGTGTAGATGAGGCCGGCCTGCCTCAGCTTGCGATAGATGCCCTGCGACAGCTCGACGTTTTCGGGCGAATCGGTCGAGTGCCAGTGATCGAACTCGATATGGAAGCCGTCGAGGTAGCGCTTGCGCCCGGCCGCGATGCCGGCGACGAATTCCTGCGGCGTCTTGCCCGCCTTCTCGGCGGAAATCATGATGGCCGCGCCGTGGGCGTCGTCGGCACAGACGAAGTGCAACTCGTGCCCGCGCATGCGCTGGAACCGCACCCAGATGTCGGCCTGGATGTACTCCATGATGTGGCCGATGTGAAACGCGCCGTTTGCATACGGCAGGGCGGTGGTGACGAACAGGCGTCGCTTGGTCATGGTCGTGGTTCGGGTGACGCTACGGCGGATCGGCACCGTGCGCGTCGCACGGACGCCGGCATCGCGAATCGAGGCAATCAGCGCGCGCGCCGCATTCGGGCACGGACGCGCAGGGCGGATGCCGGCGGGGCGGGGTGGCGGTCGCGCGTGCGCATGATCGGTCCGTCTATGCCCGGCATCTTAACAAGGCCTCTCGCCGGGATCGTTGCCGTAGACTCGGCGGGCCAGCCCGGAAGCCAGCCATGAGCCTCACGATCGAACGCATCAATGCAGTCCTCGCGACCGTCGTCGACCCCAACACCGGCAAGGATCTCGTATCGTCGCGCGCCGCGCGCAACGTCAAGGTCGACGGCGATCACGTCAGCCTGGAGGTCGAACTGGGTTATCCCGCCGCGAGCCAGCTCGAACCGATCCGCGCGATGGTGACCGATGCCCTGCAGCGCGCCGGTGCGGCAAGCGTCACCGCCAACGTGACGATGAAGATCGTCGCGCACACGGTGCAGCGCGGCCTGAAGGTGCTGCCGAACGTGAAGAACATCATCGCGGTCTCCTCGGGCAAAGGAGGGGTGGGCAAGAGCACCGTCGCCGTCAACCTCGCGCTCGCGCTGGCTGCCGAAGGCGCGCAGGTGGGCATCCTCGATGCCGACATCTACGGTCCGAGCCAGCCCACCATGCTGGGCATCACGGGCAAGCCGGAAAGCCTCGACGGCAAGACGATGGAACCGTTGCGCAATCACGGCGTGCAGGCGATGTCGATCGGTTTTCTCGTCGACACCGATCAGCCGATGGTCTGGCGCGGCCCGATGGTGACGCAGGCGCTGCAACAGCTGCTCGGCCAGACCAACTGGATGGCGGTCGACTATCTGGTGGTCGACATGCCGCCCGGCACCGGCGATATCCAGCTCACGCTCGCGCAGCAGGTGCCGGTCACGGGCGCGATCATCGTCACGACGCCGCAGGACATCGCGCTCATCGACGCGAAAAAGGGACTCAAGATGTTCGAGAAGGTCAACGTGCCGATCCTCGGGCTGGTCGAAAACATGGCGATCCACGTCTGCTCGCAGTGCGGCCACGCCGAGCACATCTTCGGCGCCGGCGGCGCGCAGAAGATGGCGGAGCAATACGGCGTCGACGTGCTGGGTTCGCTTCCGCTCGACATCCGCATCCGCGAGCAGACCGACTCCGGCCGGCCGACCGTCATCGCGGAACCGGACAGCGAGATCGCGCACACCTACAAGGCCATTGCGCGCCGCGTCGCGATCAGGATCGCCGAAAAGGCCAGGGACATGTCGCTCAAGATGCCCACCATCAAGGTGCTGAACAGCTGAGGTCCCAGCACACGATCATCGCGGCCGCGCGCGCGGCCCGCGCCGCGGTCGTACCGACGGCCTACCAAGCCTGAGCCACGGCGCCCGCGCGCGCTGCGGTCTACCGTGACGGTGTCCTCCGTACGTTGTCGCGCGATGCGCTCCACCAACCTCCGTTCGGCCTGCTTTGGGGCGCTGCTGGTTTGCACGTGCATCGCCTCGGGATGCGGTCGCAGCGTGCAGTCGCCTCCGGCGCAGCCGCCTGCCGCCGCGGCAAGGTTCGGCGGCGCACCGGGCCCGCTGCCCAAGCCGCCGCCGGCGAAGTACCAGCGCGACCTCTACGGCAAGCTCGACGATTGCGTGGCCGACTGGGGCTTCGCCGGCAAGTGCACGCCCCTGGCGGCCGACGCGGCCGAACGCGCGCAGGGCGGCGTTTTCCTCGGTCCGATCTATTCCAATGCGCTGCGGTTCGAATCGCAGCTCGCGGCGCGGCGCGAGGCGGTCGAACAGGGCTACCAGGCTCGGCTCGACGAGAAACCCAGCAACAGGGCGATCGCGAGCGCCGACATCGAGTCCTGACCTCTTGTAGCCGGCCGCCGCGCTTGGCATGCTCGCGGCGCGGTAGCTCGACGGCAGGGGGAGGAACGAATGGCGCGCCGCGTTTCCGCGCGCGTGACGCTGGTGCTCATCGGCGCCGCAGCGCTGCAGGGCTGCGGGCAGGAGTTCGACCAGCCCGATCGCGCCCGCGACACGTACGTTTCGCTCGACGACTGCGCCGCCGATTGGGGCCGCCCCGAGTACTGCGAGCAGCAGCAGGTGACGACCGGCGCGGGTACGTCGACCTACTTCCGCGGTCCGATCTACTACCCGGCGTATCGCGATTCGGCCCAGACGGAAGCGCGCAACGCCGCGCGCCAGGCGGGCGTGCCGATCACCTCCGATGCGCCGAGCAACCATTCGATCGCCCGCACGACGCTCTCGGCCGCTGCCGCCGGCGCGACCGGGCGCGGCGGCTTCGGTTCTTCGGCGCGCTTCTTCAGCGGCGGGGGCTGATTGCAGCGCGAACTCATTGTTCCGCGCGCGGGCTGGCAGGCCGAGATGGAGCGGATCGGCTTTCGCTACCACAGCGTGGGCGGGGACGGCGGCAGCGGGACCTATTGGGACGAGTCGCGCTGCTATCGCCTCACCACGGCGCAGATCGACGAACTCGAAAGCGCCACCGCCGAGGTGCACGAAATGGCCTTGAACGCCGCGCAGCACGTCGTGGCATCAGGCCGCTTCGAGGAATTTGCGGTCGCGCCGCCCTGGCGCCAGGTCGTGGCGCGCAGCTGGCAGGCCCACCTCGACGGGCGGCCCGAGGGCGTCTCGCTCTTCGGCCGCATGGACTTCAGCTACGACGGCGCCGGTCCGCCCAAGCTGCTCGAATACAACGCCGACACGCCGACCGCGTGCCTCGAAGCGAGCGTGGCGCAGTGGCACTGGCTGCAGGCGGTGCATCCCGACGCCGACCAGTTCAATTCCATCCACGAGCGCCTGATCGATGGCTGGAAGCGCCTGCGCGGGGCGAGCAGGGCGCAGCGCCTGCACTTCGCCGCCGTCGACGCGAGCGAGGAGGATTGGGGGAACCTCGAATACCTGCGCGATACGGCGATCCAGGCAGGCTGGCCCACGGTCGCGCTCGCGATCGAACGGATCGGCTTCAACGGCAGCGCGTTCGTCGACGAGTTCAACGTCCCGATCGAGGCCTTGTTCAAGCTCTACCCGTGGGAGTGGCTGGCCGCCGAGCAATTCGGCCCCGCGCTCGCGCAGGCGCTCGGCGCGGACCGCCTGCAGGTGTTCGAGCCGCCGTGGAAGATGCTGCTCTCGAACAAGGCGCTCCTCGTCGTGCTGTGGGAGCTGTACCCTGATCATCCGAACCTGCTGCCCGCCTACTACGACGCGGATCGTCTCGGCACGCGCTACGTACGCAAGCCCAAACTCGCCCGCGAGGGTGCCAACGTCGTCTGGGTCGACGGTGTCGTGGTCGAATCCACGCCCGGCGACTACGGCGCCGAGGGTTCGATCTGCCAGGCGCTCGCGCCCTTGCCGCGCTTCGGCGACGACTACGTGCTGGTCGGATCGTGGCTGATCGATGGCACGCCGGCCGGCATCGGTTTGCGCGAGGACGATTCGCGCATCACGCGCAACACCAGCCGCTTCGTTCCGCACTACTTCACCGATTGATCCAGGGAGTTGCGATGCGCCACCATGCCCTGCTTGGATACCTGTCCGGCCTGCCGCTCTTCGGCGCCTATTTCGGCCTCAGCCTGCTGCTTCTGGCCGCGTTCCTGCTGATCTACCTGCGCATCACGCCGTACCCCGAGATCGCTCTGATCCGCTCGGGTAACACGGCGGCGGCGGCAAGCCTGGGCGGAGCGATCATCGGGTTCGTGCTGCCGCTCGCGTCGAGCATCGAGAACAGCATCTCCCTGGTCGACATGTTCCTGTGGTCGGTCATATCCCTGATCGTGCAGCTGATCGCTTTCCTGATCGTGCACGCCGTGATCCCGGCGATCTCGAAGAACGTGCAGGAAGGCCAGCTCGCCAGCGGCATCTTCCTTGGCGCCGTGGCGATCGCGCTCGGCATGCTGAATGCTGCGTGCATGACGTACTAGACGCAATCGGGCGTCATTCCGGGAAGCGCTGCGCACGCCCGAAAAACCGGACGCGGATTGCGCGGATAAGAAATGACTGTCCGATCCGCGTCAAAGCCTTCCGGCCGCTACAGCTTTGGCCGGACCGCTTCCGCCGCTTGCGCCGACGCCATCACGGCAAAGACCTCGAAGTCGGCGACGTCGCGCCAGTTCGCCATCCACGCCTCGAGCAGTGCCGGGTCGTCGCCTTCCATCAACTGGTAGCAGGTGGTGAGGTCCGCGGTGACCCAGCTGTCGACGTAGCGCAGTCCCTCCGGCGCCATGCGGCCGCGGTCGCGGAAGCGCCGGTAGACCGGGACGGCGTCGCCGTTGCGGAAACGCTCGACCACCATCCACAACATCGCGCGTCATCCCTGCGCTAGACGACGCACCCCGCTTCGACGCTCGTGGTCTCGGCAAGCGGTATCGGCGCCGGAATGCGGTAGCCGTACTTCACGCCGGTAAGCTCGGCGAGGATCGACACCGCGATCTCCGCGGGTGTGCGGGCGCCGTTCTTCAGGCCGATCGGTCCGTGCAACTGCTCCAGTTGCTCGGCGGTCACGCCGAACTCGAGCAGCCGCTCGCGCCGGGTCGCCTGGTTCTTCTTCGAGCCGATCGCGCCGACGTAGAACGCCGGCGACTTCAACGCTTCCATCAGCGCGAGGTCGTCGAGCTTCGGATCGTGCGTCAACGCGATGATCGCGGTGTTGCGGTCGGGCCGGAACTCGATCACGGTGTCGTCCGGCATCGTGCGCACGAGCGTCGTGCCCGGAACCAGCCAGCCGTCGGCATATTCCTCGCGCGGATCGCAGATGATGACCTGGTAGTCGAGCGCGAGCGCCATCTGGGCGACGAAGTGGGTCAGCTGCCCGGCGCCGATGATGAGCAGGCGCCAGCGCGGACCATGCACGGTCACGAGCCGCTCGTCCGACACCGACAGCACGTCGGTGCCTTGCCCTTCCGCGAGCGTGACGCGGCCGCTCCCCAGGTCCAGCGTGCGCAGGGTCTGCTTGCCGGCGACGATGCGGGCGAGCAGATCGCCCACCTGCGTCTGAGGTGTCACCGGCTCGAGCACGAGTTCGAGCGTGCCGCCGCAAGGAAGGCCGAACTTGAAGGCGTCCTCCGCCGTGACACCGTAGGTGACGCGCTGCGGCGCCTCCGCGGCGAGCGCACCGGAGCGCACCCGGTCGACCAGATCGTCTTCGATGCAGCCGCCGGAGACGGAGCCGGCCACCAGTCCATCGTCGCGGATCACCACCAGCGATCCGACCGGACGCGGCGCCGAGCCCCACGTCCGAACGATCGTTCCCATCACCGCGCGGTGCCCGCTACGCACCCATTCATCGGCCTTCTTCAACACCTGGACGTCGACGTTGTCCATGCGAAAACCTCCGCTATTTCCGTCGGCACCAAAGATACACCTCGACCCATCCGAGGTTGGCGCCGCGGGGAAGCGCAGCGGCGGTGGTCCCCGCGGCGATCAGGGCTCCTGCACGGTGCTCAGGAAAGCCAGGATCTTCGCGAAGTCCGCCTCGCTGAAAACGCCCTGCCATGCGGGCATTCCCTTCGCAGGGCGCCCCTTGGTCACCGTCGTGTGAAACGTCTCCGCCATGTCGTCGCCGTAGCGGCGCTTGAGCAGCCGCAGGTTGATGCGCCGCTCCGCCTGCACGGCGTCCGGTCCGTGGCAGTGCGCGCATGTCCCGTTGAATATTTCGCGGCCCTCGGCTGCGGTGCCCGTCAGCGCGGCGGGATCGGCCGGTTGCGCGGTGGCATCGGCAGCCGCGACGACCGCGGCGGCCGCGCGCGCGACGACGGGAGCGGCCGCCGGAGTGCCGGCCGGTACAGCGTCGGAGAGCACCGGCACCGGCGTGTCGTTCAACGCGTACTTCGCCGCGAGCGCCTGGATGCGCGGTGCCAGCCGTTCGAGCACGCCGTCGACGGCATCGCGCAATGCGCCCTGCTTGCTGGAGAACCCGATCGCGGCCGGCCACTGCATCTGCGGCCCATCGACGGGCAACACGCGGAACGCGTCGCCGAGCGCAGTGCGGTTGATGTAAGCCGCGCTCGGCCCCCAGATGAACGCCGCATCGACGTCGCCCGCGGCGAGCCGCCGCATCGCTTCCTCGGGATCCAGCGTCGTCACGGCGGTGATGTCGTCGCGCGCGGCCAGGACGTTCTGGGGCGTCGAGCCGAACTGCACGGCGACGCGCTTCCCGCGCAAGTCGTCCAGGCGCGTCACCCGCGACGCCTTCGCGACGACCAGTGCATAGCCGACCTGCAGGATCGGCTTCGAGAAGATCACGCGCGACCCCATGAACCCGGCGTCCGCGGGCAGCCCCACCGCGAAGTCGCACTTGTCGGCGAGCAGCGTCGTGCGCAGGTTGCGCTTCTCGAAGTACGTATGCGACCAGACCGTCTCGAAGGGCCGTTCCAGTGCATCGGCGACCGCGTGGCCGATCTCGACGTAGAGACCCGGCATGCCGCGCGCGCTGGCGTCGGCGGCCGCGCTGCTGAAGGGCAGGTTGGCCGGGTCGGCGCACAGGCGCAGCGGCCGCACGGCGCCGTCGGCGGCGGCGGTGCCGCTCGCGAGCGC
>Ga0335077_10000142_pt1 | contig 72337 bp, 67 predicted proteins | sample Lox_Sample_31_FD_207151 | JGI IMG/M metagenome (GOLD analysis project Ga0335077, IMG submission 207151) | Soil microbial communities from Loxahatchee National Wildlife Refuge, Florida, United States - Lox_Sample_3.1 | ecosystem: Environmental > Terrestrial > Soil > Wetlands | place: USA... | reverse complement strand
GGTGCGGGAGAAGTGGTTCGAGACTTCCTGGACGCTCGTCCTGATGCTGCTGCCGCTGGCGACGTTGCTCTCCGGCGCGGCCATGTGGCGCACGTGCGGCCGCCTGCTGCGCGGCGAACGTGCATCCGAGCTCGCGCCCTTCGCGTATGCGGCGCTCATCTTCGTGCTGGCGTTCGCCGGCCTCGCCTACAGTCTGTTCCCGTACGTCGTGATCGAGCGCATCACGATCTGGCAGGCGGCGGCAGATCCGTCCGCGCTGCGGGTCGTGTTCTACGGCGCGCTGGTCGTCGTGCCGCTGATCGCCGGTTACACCGTCTTCTCCTATCGCATTTTCCGCGGCAAGGCGGGCGAATCGCTGTATCAATGACGGAGGGAGCAATCGCATGAACCGGCCGATCCGCAGTTTCGTGTTTCTCGCGGCGACGTTCGTGCTCGGCGGCGCGCTGCCGGCGGCGGCACAAACGCCCGCATCCGCCTTCGAAGTCCCGTACACCGGGACGCTGAAGAAGATCCGCGACACGGGCGTGGTGCGCATCGGATTCCGCGAGAACTCGCCGCCGTTCGCCTTCCACGGGCCGGACGGCAAGCCGGTCGGTTACGCGCTCGATATCTGCGAAATCGTGGTCGAGGAGATCGCCGCCGAGTTGCAGCGCGAACTGCGCACGGAGATGCGGCCGGTCACGCCGGAGAACCGCTTCGAGCTGGTGAAAAACGGCGACGTCGATCTCGAGTGCGGATCGACCACCAACAACGCCGAGCGGCGCAAGATCGTCGCGTTCTCGCCGACCATGTTCGTCACCGGCACCAAGCTTCTGGTCAAACGCGGCAGCAACATCCGCACGCTGCGCGACCTGCGCGGCAAGACCGTCGTGCTGACGCGCGGCACGGTGCAGGCCGACACGATTCCGCGCATCGCCGCGCGACAGAAGATCGCCATCGACTTCGTCACCGCGGCCGACCACGACGAGTCGTTCCGGATGCTCGCGGCCGGCAAGGCCGACGCGTTCGCCAACGACGACGTGCAGCTGTTCGGCATGATCGCCGACAGGCGCGCCGCGAGCGACTACCGCGTGGTGGGCGACTACCTGACCTATGCCGACTACGCGCTGATGTTGCGCAAGGACGATCCGGAGTTCGAGGCGGTCGTGACGCGTGCCTTCGACCGGCTCGCCGGAAGCCGCGAGATCGTGGCCATCTACGAACGCTGGTTCCTGAAGCCGCTGCCGTCGGGCGCGCGGCTGAACCTGCCAATGAGCCCGCACCTGGAGGAAGTGTTCAAGGTGCACGGGCTCACGATCGACTGATCGCCCCGGCCAGGCGCGCTGCCGGCCTGCTTCAGCGGCCCAGGTAGCGCTCGGCGAGCCGTACCCAGAACGTCGCGCCGAGCGGGATCAACTCGTCGTTGAAGTCGTAGTTCGGGTTGTGCAGCGTGCACGGCCCCAGGCCGTGGCCCGCGGCGCGGTGTGCTCCGTCGCCGTTGCCGATCAGCACGTAGGCGCCGCGCCTGACCTTGAGCATGAACGCGAAATCCTCAGCGCCCATCGTCGGCTCGAATCCGCGCACCACGTTCGCGGCACCGACGATCTCGTCCATCACCGCGGCCGCAAACGCGGACTCTTCGGCGTGATTGACGGTGGGCGGGTAGTTGCGCGAGAAGCGGACCGTCGCCGTGGCGCCATGCGCCTCGGCGGTGAATTGGGCGACACGCCGCATGCGCTCTTCCATCAGGGCGGTGACGTCGTCGGAAAGCGTGCGTACGGTGCCGCTCATCTGCGCGAATTCGGGGATGACATTGAGGGTGTCGCCGCCATGAATCTGCGTGATCGAGAGCACTGCGGCATCGATCGGTTTCTTCGCGCGCGTCACGATGCCCTGCAATCCCTGCGCGATCTGCACGGCGACAAAGACCGGATCCACGGCCAGGTGCGGGAGAGCCGCGTGGCCACCGCGCCCATCGACGCGGATCTGGAACTCGTTGCTCGAGGCCATCGCGGCGGTCGAGGCGACGGCGAACCTGCCGACCGCCATGCCCGGCCAGTTGTGCATGCCGAAGACGGCATCGCAGGGAAAGCGCTGGAACAATCCATCGTCGATCATGCGCTGCGCGCCGGCGCCACCTTCTTCGGCCGGCTGGAAGATCAGCACGACGGTGCCGTCGAAGCGCCTTGTCTCGACGAGGCAGCGCGCGGCCGCCAGCAGCATCGCCGTATGACCGTCGTGCCCGCACGCGTGCATCTTGCCGTCGTGCGTCGAGCGGTGCGTGAACGCGTTGCCCTCCTGAATCGGCAGCGCATCCATGTCGGCGCGCAGCCCGACCATCGCCGTGCCCGTGCCCTGGCGGATGACGCCGACCACACCGGTCCTGCCGATCCCGCGGTGCACCTCGATGCCCCACGCGGCGAGCCTGTGCGCGACGATGTCGCTGGTGCGGTTCTCCTCGAAACGCAGCTCCGGGTGCGCATGGATGTCGCGCCGGATCGCCTGGATCTCGGCCTGGAGTTGCACGACGCGGTCGATCAGGTTCATGCGCAGGCATGGTCCCGAGCGGAGAAGACGCGTAGCTTACGCGCCGCGGCATTGAACGAGGCCGCATGTAACGAGTATTCCGACTGGCGGCGGCCAACCCGCCAGCGCACACTTTTTGCTCCAGACAATCGTGCTGCACCATCGATGCGGGTCCGGAACGAATCGATCGCGCCGCGATCAGACAAGCATGGATGGACTGCGGAGAACACTCATGCCCATTTCGCCCCGCCTCGCCAGTTTCCTCAACGAGCGTCTCGCCCACTACGAAGTCTGCGAGCATGCGCATACGGAAACCAGCGCGCAGACCGCACGCCTTGCGCACGTTCCGCCGCAACACGTTGCCAAGTCGGTGATTCTCGAAGACGACGAGGGATGCGTGATGGCGGTGCTCCCGGCCGACCGGCGCGTGCATATCGGAGAGCTCGCGCGCGTGCTCGGCCGCCACAACCTGCACCTAAGCGACGAGGCGCGCGTGAAGCTGCTGTTCGACGATTGCGCGCCGGGCGCCGTGCCTGCGCTGGGCATGGCCTGGGGCATGGAGACCGTCGTCGACGCGACGCTCGAGATGGCGCCGGTGGTCTACGTCGAAGCGGGCGACCACGAGCAATTGGTCAAGCTGTCCCGTGACGACTTCAGTGAGCTGATGCGCGGTGCGCGGCGTGCCCACTTCGGGCACACGATGCACCATTGAGCCGCAACCCGCAGGGAACTGCTCCTTGCGTTGCCGATGGAGGCACCACCGCCGCTCTGGCCGCCAGGATTGGCTCGATGCGCGCCCGCGTCGGCGCGAACCGCGGGTAACGGTGCGTTGCTCGCGCGTTGCACGGCCCGCAATGTCGCGCCTGAAGCGCGTGGCGAATCGTGCGGGCAGCGTTGGGCACCGGCACGCGCGCGGTAAGCGAAGGCGCGTGCGTAGAATCGGTTGGTGCTTCGCGACCACGACTCGCCATGAACGCCCCCAACGGTGCAGCGGCGCGTGCCGCGCCCGCGGCCGAAACGCTGCGCCTGATCGACAGCCTGCTCGGGTTCCCGACCGTCAGTCGTGATTCGAATCTCGGTCTGATCGAGTTCGCCCGCGACCATCTGCGCAGGCTCGGCGCGAAGCCGCGGCTCGTCTACGACTCGAGCCGCCGCAAGGCGAATCTGTTTTGCTCGCTGGGTGACGAAGACGCGATGAAATCCGGCGGCCTCGTGCTGTCCGGTCACACCGACACCGTTCCCGTCGACGGACAGGAATGGAACACCGACCCGTTCAAGGCGACGCACGCGAACGGTCGCATCTACGCGCGCGGCAGCGCGGACATGAAGGGCTTCATCGCGGTTGCGCTCGCTTGGGCGCCGCGGTTCCTGGCGGCGAGCGAACGGACTCCGGTTCACCTCTCGCTGACCTTCGACGAAGAAACCTCGTTCCTCGGCGTCAAGACGCTGCTCGCGGACCTTGCCGACCGCGGCGTCGAGCCCGCCGCCTGCCTGATCGGCGAGCCGACCGACATGCAGGTGATCGTCGCGCACAAGGGCAAGCGCGACTGGTGCTGCCGCGTGCGTGGCCGCGAGGCGCACTCTTCCTTGACACCGACCGGCGTCAATGCAATCGAGCACGCGGCGCAGATCATCACGTTCATACGCGCGCTGGCGGACCGGCAGGCGCGTGAGGAAAAGCGCGACGCGCGCTTTGCCGTCCCTTACAGCACGTTGCAGACGGGACTGGTGCGTGGCGGCATCGCCGTCAACGTCGTGCCGCGGGAGTGCGAGTTCGACTTCGAACTGCGTAATACGCCGGCGACGTCGCCCGATGCCTTGTCCGGCGAGATCATCGCGTTCGCCGAGCGGGAGGTCCTGGCGAAGATGCGCGCCGTGGCTGCGGAAAGCTCGATCACGTTCCAGCCCGGCATGAGCCTGCCGGCGTTCGGGATCGCCGCCGATGCGCCGCTGGTCGAGTGGGCGCAGGACCTCGCCGAAACGCGCCACCTCGGGCCCGGTGCGGTCGGATTCGCGACCGAGGCCAGCATGTTCATGCAGGCCGGCATCCCCACCGTCGTGATCGGCCCGGGCTCGATCGAGCAGGCGCACAAGCCGAACGAATTCATCACCTACGACCAGGTGGCGGCGTGCGAAGCGCTGTTCGGCCGCTTGGTCGCCCGGCCGCTGCCTGCACTGCGCGGGTGACCCGGGTCATCGAACGGGCGGTCGCAACGCGTGCGAGCCGCCGGTTCGAAGCGGCGCTTGCGAGGGATGCAAGCGCCGCACCCCCCGCGGTGGTCAGGCGACCGGGCCCGCGAGCGACTCTTTCGGGGGCAGCGGCTGCGGATTGAACGCGGCCGAGCCCGAAAACGCGCCGCGCAACCGAACCGCTCACTCCTGCAGCGTCGCGAGGAGAAAGGCGCGCGCCTTCTCCCACTGGCGTCGCACCGTGCGCCCGGACGAACCGAGCAACGCGGCCACTTCGGCTTCGCTGTAGCCCGAGAAATAACGCATCGTCGCCCGCGAGCGTGCGATGGAGCCGATGCACTGTGGTGCCGCGCGCCGCGGCGAGCGAGCCATCGATCACGGTGCTCGGGCGCGCGACGTCGGCGCTCACGATCGCCTCCTCGAGTTGCGCGACCGACGGTACCTTGAGCAGGTAGGGACGTCGGCCTGCGAGCAACTCGAACAACACGACGCCGAGCGGGTACACGTCGGTCGCCGTCGTGAGGGGCTCGCCGAACACCTGCTCCGGGCTTGCGTAGTCCGGCGTCAGACTGTAGAGACGCGGTCGTACAGGGTGCAAGCGAAAGATCCGCCGATGCTAGGATTCAAGCAAATGCCGCCGCGCGACTCAGAGGATCCGTCCACGCAGATCGTGCGGGCTGCGTGTCCGCACGATTGTCCCGACACCTGCGCGATGCTCGTCACGGTGCGCAAAGAGGGCGATCGCAGGGTCGCGATCAGGATCGCCGGCGATCCCGAGCACCCGACCACGCGCGGCACGCTCTGCACCAAGGTCAGCCGCTACCTCGAACGTACCTATCACCCCGATCGCCTGCTCTATCCCATGCGGCGCGTCGGGAAAAAGGGCGAAGGACATTTCGAGCGCGTAAGTTGGGATGCGGCGCTCGCCGCCATCGGCGCGCGCTTGCAGGCCATCGCCGCAGTCGATCCGCAACGCATCGTGCCGTACTCCTACGCCGGCACGATGGGACTCGTGCAGGGCGAGTCGATGGCGGCGCGATTCTTCAACAAGCTGGGCGCGAGCCTGCTCGACCGCACCATCTGCTCCTCCGCCGGAGGCGAGGCGCTCGCCTACACGCTCGGCACCCGGACCGGCCCGGCGATGGAGGCCTTTGCCGACAGCCGGCTCATCATCTTCTGGGGCGCCAACGCCATCGCGTCGAACCTGCACCTGTGGTCGTTCGCGCAGGAGGCCAAGCGCAACGGCGCCAAGCTGATCGCGATCGACCCGTACCGCTCGCTCACTGCCGAGAAGTGTCACCAGCACATCGCGCCGCTGCCAGGCACCGATGCCGCCCTGGCGCTCGGGGTGATGCACGTTCTGATACGCGAAGGCTGGCTCGACCGCGACTACATCGACCGGTACACGGTGGGCTTCGAGGCGCTTGCCGCACGGGCGCGCGAATTCGATCCGCCGCGGGTCGCGTCGATCTGCGACATCGAGGCGTCGGCGGTCGAGGGACTGGCGCGCGACTACTGGGAACTGCGTCCGGCCGGCATCCGCCTGAACTACGGAATGCAGCGCGCGCACGGCGGCGGCAACGCGGTGCGCGCGATCGCGGCGCTGCCCGCACTCGCGGGGCACTGGCGCGACCCGGCGGGCGGCGTGCTGCTGTCGTCGAGCGGCCTGTTCGCCAAGGATCTCGGCGCGCTCCAGCATCCGGAACTGCTCGCCGGCCGCACGCCGCGGACGATCAACATGAGCACCATCGGCGACGCGCTGCGGTCGGCGCGGCCGCCGATCGATGCGCTGATCGTCTACAACAGCAACCCGGTGGCGGTTGCGCCCGACTCGCGCAAGGTGGCGTCGGGTTTCGCGCGCGAGGACCTGTTCACCGTCGTGCTCGAGCACTTCCAGACCGATACGGCCGATTACGCCGACTACGTGCTGCCGGCGACGACGCAGCTCGAGCACGTCGATGTGCATGGCGCGTACGGTCACCTCTACGTGGTCGCGAACCAAGCCGCGATCGAGCCGGTGGGCGAGGCACTGCCGAATACCGAAATTTTCCGGCGCATGGCCGCGAGCATGGGGTTCACCGAGGCCTGTTTTGCCGAGAGCGACGACGAGATCGCCGCCCAAGCGTTTCCCCGCTGCGGTGCGACGTCGAACTATGACTGGGCGCACCTCAAGGAAACCGGCTGGCAACGCCTCGAGGTGCCGCAGCGCTATGCGCCATTTGCCGCCGGCGGGTTTCCCACGCCGTCCGGAAAGTGCGAGTTCCATTCCGAGCAGCTCGCGCGCCTTGGCGCGGACCCGCTGCCTGCGTACGTTCCTCCCTACGAGGGCCCGACCAGCAACCGGGAACTCGCGCGCCGCTATCCGCTGGCGATGATCTCGCCGCCGGCACGCAACTTCCTCAATTCGTCGTTCGTGAACGTGCGCAGCCTGCGCGATACCGAGCAGGAGCCTTCGCTCGAGATGCATCCGGTCGATGCTTTTGCGCGCGGCATCGCCGATGGCGACCGCATCCGCGTGTTCAACGACCGGGGCGAACTCGAACTCGCCGTGCGTGTCACGGACCGGGCGCGGCCCGGCGTGGTCGTCGGCCTTTCGATCTGGTGGAAGAAGCTCGCGCGCGATGGCAAGAACGCCAACGAACTCACGAGCCAGCGGCTGACCGATTTCGGCCGCGGGCCGACCTTCTACGATTGCCTGGTGCAGGTCGAGCGCGCGGCCTAGCGGCGCCGGCGGTGCTCAGGCGCTGGTGCGAATCAGCTGGCCGGGCCGGCGGCGGATTGCCGGGGCAGCCTGGGCCGGCTGCTGACGGGTTTGCCCTTGATTTTGCTCGGACTTCGGCGCCAGCATCCAAAGACGGCTGGTGATCGGGGCGATACGAGCTTGCAGTTCCTGATCCATGGCGACCCCGCGTGGTGCGTTGTAAGAGATGCGCCTACTTTACTTGTAGGGCAAATTCCTAATCCATCGAAAAGACGCCATAACACCGGTTCGTTCACAACCCGAGCACCCACATCGCGGTCATTGGGAATCGATCCGGCCGGCAGCGCTGACGACAATTAGAGACGAAGGTAGGCAGTGACATCCCGGGACAAGAAAGGGCAGGCGCACATGTACTCGGGCCCGGAGCCGCCGCACGACGAGGTCGCCGCGTCCTTCACCGCGGCCCGTTCGCTCGGTGCAGCTTTCGATGTCTGGCTCTCCGGCTGGCAATCATCGGCGACGATCATTCACAAGTCCGAGGCGCGCCTGCGTTCGCTGCTGGAGCTGGCGCGCACCCAGGCTCCGCTTTACCGTCGTCTCTATCGCGACGTCGCGGCGCATGCGACACCAAGGCTGGCCGACCTGCCGGTGGTCACGAAGCGCATGCTGATGGACGACCTCGCGGGCAGTCTCACGGTCGGCGACCTGTCCCGCGCGGAGATCGACCATTTCATCGCCGCCGAGCCCGTCGGCGGATTGTTGCGCGGCCGTTACGCGGTGTGGACCACGTCCGGCACGACCGGGGCACCGGGAATCTTCCTGCACGATCGCGATGCGCTCGCCCTGTACGACGCTCTCGAGATGTTCCGCTTCCGCGGTCCTGCGGCGCCGTTCGAACTGGCCGCGCGCCTGCTGTCCGGCGAGCGGTTTGCGATGGTTGCGGCGACCGGCGGCCATTTCGCGGGCGCAGCGATGGTCGAACGCCTGCGGCGCATGTATCCCTGGCTGGCCGGCAACGTGCGCGTGTTCTCGCTGTTGCAGCCGCTTGCCGAACTCGTCCAGGAGCTCAACGCATTCGGCCCGACGCTGCTCGCCACCTACCCGACCGCGGCCGACCTGCTGGCCGCGGAACGGGAAGCCGGACGCCTCGCGATCGAACCCAGGGAAATCTGGACCGGCGGCGAATGCCTGTGCTCGCCCGTGCGTGCGCATCTGCGGCGCGCCTTCGATTGCCGTGTGCGCAACAGCTACGGCGCGTCGGAATTCCTCTCGATCGCCGCCGAGTGCAGCCACGGCGCGATGCACTTGAACGCCGACTGGGTCATCCTCGAGCCGGTCGATGCGGACTATCGCGTGCTCGATCCCGGGGAGACATCGGCCACGGTCCTGCTGACCAATCTCGCGAACGGGATCCAGCCGCTGATCCGGTACGACCTGGGCGATTCGATCACCCTCCTGCCGGCGCCGTGCGGATGCGGCAATCCGCTTCCGGCCATGCGCGTTGAAGGCCGCCACGACGACGCGGTGGCGCTGCTGGCGCCGGACGGCAGGTCGGTCACGCTGCTTCCGCTCGTGCTCGAGACCGTGCTCGAGGAAGATGCGCACGTGCATGACTTCCAGCTGGTCCAGCGCGGATCGGATCGGCTGGTGCTCAGGCTCGGTGGCGATGCAGCCGCCGCGGCGCCCCGTGCCCGCGCCGTGCTCGAGGACTACTTGCGCAACAACGGGCTCGCCAATACGCGCCTCGAAGTTGCGCCGGAACCGCCGCAGCGCGAGGCGGCAAGCGGCAAGCTGCGCCGAGTCATCTGCGCGGAGGCCCGTCGTCCCTAGCGTCTCCGACCGCATCGATCGGGCACAATCGCTGCCGTGGTCCAAAGGTCAGCGCAACCCGCTCTCTTCCTTTTGCGGATCGTGCGCCGGCGCTGGATCCTGGGCGCCGCGCTGGTCGCCTCGGTCGTCGGTTGTGCAAGCTGTTCGACCATGGGTTACTACGCCCAGGCGGTGCACGGTCAATTCGCGCTGCTCGCCGCAGCGAAGGCGATTCCCACCTGGCTCGACGATCCCGCGACCCCGGAAGACCTGAAGCGCCGCCTGCTGCGCGCGCAGAAGATACGTGCGTTCGCTTCGGAGAAGCTCGGCCTTCCCGACAATCGAAGCTACACCGAATACGCCGATCTGCATCGCCCGGCGGCAGTGTGGAACGTCTTCGCGGCCCCGGAACTCTCGCTGCAGCTGAAGACATGGTGCTACCCGTTCTTCGGCTGTGCCGGCTACCGCGGATACTTCGACAAGGCGGACGCGGAGCAACTCGCGGGCGAACTGCGCACGGAAGGCTACGAGGTCAACGTCGCGCCGGTGCCCGCATACTCGACCCTCGGCTGGTTCGACGATCCGATTCTGAACACCTTCATCAACCAGGGCGAAGCGGAACTCGCGCGGCTGATCTTTCACGAACTCGCGCACCAGCTCCTGTACGTCAAGGACGACACGGAGTTCAACGAGAGCTTCGCGACCACTGTCGAGCGGGTCGGGGTGCAGCGCTGGCTCGCCGCCGAGAGCGACGCGACGACGCGCGATGCCTATGCAGTGCAGGAGCAGCGCCGCGCGGATTTCCTGGCGTTGCTGCGCGAGCACCGCGATCTGCTGGCCGCCGCCTACGCAAGCCCAGTGGACGATGCGACCAAACGTGAGCGCAAGCGCGACATCTTCGCGCACCTGCAGACCGCCTACGTCCGGCTCAGGACCGAACGCTGGGGTAGCTGGGGCGGTTACGACCGCTACTTCGCCCAGCCGCTGAACAACGCGCACCTCGCGGCCATCGCCGCCTACAACGACCTGGTGCCCAACTTCATGGCGTTGCTGCACGCCGAAGGCGACGACCTGCCGCGCTTCTATGCGCGCGTCAGGAAGCTGGCGCAGGAGGATCGTGAACAGCGCACCCGGGACCTGCAGGCTGCGCTCGCCCCGGAATGAACGCGCGCGTTTGGCGCGCCACGGGAAAGTCCGAGCCGCAGCGCTGCGCGACGCCGTCGACGCCCCGCCGCTATGATTGACTGCAAACGTGCGCCGGGCGCCACCGGCCGCGCGATCCGAAGACCAAGACCAGGGGCGAGGAGACAGGCATGAGCACGTACGGCGGCGTTGTCGAGCGGTTCTGGCTGCGCAGCTACCCTGCGAGCGTTCCCCCCGATATCGACTACCACCAGTACCGGTCGCTGGTCCAACTGCTCGAGGAATCGTTTCGCAAGCACGGCGCGGCGGCGGCGTTCTCGACCATGGGCACCGACATGACATACCGCGAGCTCGACGAGCGTTCGGCCGCGATCGCCGCGTGGCTGCAGGCGCGTGGACTGGGCAAGGGCAAGCGTGTCGCGATCATGATGCCGAACGTCCTGCCTTATCCCGTCGTGCTCGCAGGCGTGCTGCGCGCGGGGGCCACTGTCGTCAACGTGAATCCGCTCTACACGCCGCGCGAACTCGAGCACCAGCTCAAGGACTCGGAATCGGAGGCGATCTTCATCCTGGAGAACTTCGCCACCACGCTGCAGCAGGTGCTGGAAAGGGTGCCGACCAGGACGATCGTCGTCTGTTCGATGGGCGATCTGCTCGGCTTCGCGAAGGGCCTGCTGGTCAACTTCGTCGTGCGCAACCTTAAGAAGATGGTGCCCGCATTCACGCTGCCGAACGCGCGTCGATTCGCCGACGTGCTGGAGGAGGGCACGCGCTTGCAGGCGAAGGCAGTCGACCTGACGCACGAGGACGTGGCGTTCCTGCAGTACACCGGCGGCACGACCGGTGTCTCGAAGGGAGCGACGCTGCTGCACCGGAACATCATCGCCAACGTGCTGCAATCGGAGGCCTGGAATCAGCCCGCGATGGCGCGGCTGCCGCCCGGCCGGCAGCCCGCGACGGTGGTCGCGTTGCCGCTCTACCACATCTTCGCGCTCACCGCGTGCGCGCTGCTCGGGTTGCGCGTCGGCGCGAAGATGGTGCTGATTCCCAATCCGCGCGACATCCCCGCGGTCGTCAAGGAGCTGCAGCGGCACAAGATCACGACGTTTCCGGCCGTCAACACGCTGTTCAACGCGCTGCTGAACAACGAGGAGTTTCGCAAGCTCGATTTCAGCAGCCTGCTGATTTCCGTCGGCGGCGGCATGGCGGTGCAGGAAGCAGTGGCGCAGAAATGGCTGCAACTCACCAACTGCCCGATCTGCGAGGGCTACGGGCTGTCCGAGACCTCGCCCTCGGCGACGTGCAACCCGACCGATACGCGCGCATTTACCGGGACGATCGGGCTGCCGCTGTCGTCGACGGATGTGGCGATCCTCGACGACAACGGCATGCACCTGCCGGTCGGTGCGGTCGGGGAAATCGCGCTGCGCGGCCCGCAGGTGATGGCCGGATACTGGAAGCGGCCGGACGAGACCGCGAAGGTCATGACGCCCGACAACTTCTTTCGCACGGGCGACATCGGCGTGATGGACGAACGCGGCTACACCAAGATCGTCGATCGCAAGAAGGACATGATTCTGGTCTCGGGCTTCAACGTCTATCCGAACGAGATCGAAGGCGTGGTCGCGATGCATCCGGGCGTGCTGGAGGTTGCGGCGGTCGGCGTGCCCGACGAGCACTCCGGCGAGGCGGTCAAGCTGTTCGTGGTCAAGAAGGATCCCGCGCTTACCGAGCGCGACCTGATCGACTACTGCAAGGAACAACTGACCGGCTACAAGAGGCCCAAATACGTCGAGTTCAAGCCCGACCTGCCGAAGACCAACGTCGGCAAGATCCTGCGCCGCGAGTTGCGCGACAGGAAAGCGGCGTAGAAGGCACGAGGCATCGAGACTGCGGCGCCTGCCGCGAGAGGACAGCGGCATGAAACGCGAACGCAGCAACAACCCACGCGGCAAGACCGGCGCTCCTTCCGTCCGCGGCGCCCCGCGCAAGTTCGGCGATCCGGCGCGGCGCGGATCGTCGCCGCCGGGACGGCCGTTGCGCGACCGCGGCGACGTGTCCGACCCGTACCAGCCGGCGCGCCGCCCGGGTGAGTTCGCACGCGACGCCGGCGAACACGGCCCGAGGGAACGCCCGCGACCGCCGGGCCCCCCCTCAGGTCGCGCCGGGCGCGGCTTTACCGTCACGCTGGATCCCGACGTGGCGCGGGTGTTCCGCGGCGATGCATCGGTGAACCGGGCGCTGCGGCTCGTCCTGCAGTTGATGCAGGTCGTGCAGGGGCCGCCCGCCGCGCGCTTCGAACGCGCGCCGCGCGGATATCAGGGCACTCCCGAAGCGCGCGGATTCAAGCGCCGTGCTCGTTTCGAGGACGAAAGCAGGAACGAGGACGACCCGGAGTGAACCGGCGCGGCGGTGCCCCGCGGGGCCGCGGCGCTCTCGACCGCATTCGCGCGACCTTTGGCGCTGAACAGGCCCGACCTTCGCGCTTGCGCGAAGCGTCTGTCGGGTGAACACGTACAAGCGTCGAGCACCGCGCGACCAGGATCGCGCATCGCGGTGTTTCCATCGCAGCGACGCCGTGACTCTGCGGTTCACCCATTGGCTGCGCTGATCCTCCCGCGTTGACCGGCCAACCCGCGCACCGCTATCGTCGCCGCACTTTCGAGTTTGCACGATGCATCTGCCGCCCCGCCTGCGCATTGCGACGCTGAACTGCCTGAACGTGGCTCTTCCCGGGCGGCGTTGCTATGCCGGCATCGAGCCCTACAGCCCAGAGGAGTACAGCGCCAAGACCGAGTGGCTCGCGACCATGTTCGACCGGATCGACGCCGACTTTCTGCTCGTGCAGGAGATCTTTCAAGAAACGGCGCTCGCCGACGTCGTGCACCGGCGCGCTGGCGGCGGCGGCGCGTACAGAATCGCGGCACCGCTGGCCGATGACCAGAACGGCAAACCGCGCGTAGGCCTGGTCTGGCGTGCGCCGTGGCAGGCGCGCATCGAGACCATCGCCGATTTCCCGCCAGGGTGCGCCGTGGCGGTGCCGGAGCGCGGGAGTTATGCGCACTTCTCGCGTCCGCTCCTGCTGGCGCGGGTGCCATGGGGTCCGGACGGCGGGACGCTCACGCTGCTCAACGTGCACCTGAAGTCGCGCCGCCCTGAATTCGTCGCAGACGAATCGGCCGACGATCCGGTCGCCGAAGCACGGGCGCAGGTGCGATCGTTGCTGATGCGCGCGGCCGAAGCGGCAGCGGTACGTCGCCTCGTGATCGAGTTGACATCGACCGGTTCGATGCTGGTGCTCGCGGGTGACTTCAACGACGGGCCGAACGCCGTGACGACGCAACTTGTGGCCGACACGTCATGGAAGGACGAGGATCGACCCCCGCGGGAGCACGTGCTGTTCGACGCCCTCACCGTGGCACAGCATGTCATCCCGGGCGGGGCGCGCGAGCTCGCCTTCACCGTCCGCACCGGCGGCGAACCGGAGCGCATCGATCACATGTTCGTCTCGGAGGCATTGGTCGCGCGGCACCGTCCGCCGGTCGCGCGCGTCGTGGCGGTCGAGATCTACAACGATCATCTGGTCGAAAGGCGGGCGGATGCGCAGGGTCTCGCCGCAGGCCCCGACGTGGCACGCACCCGATCCGACCACGGCGCGGTATGCGCGACCGTGGAACTGATCCGACCGGTGCCGGCCTGAGCGACAGAGTTCGAGCATATGTCCTACGCGGTACGCATGAACTCGTCCCGCGCGAGACGCGCGCCGGTGGGCACGACGATCGCCTTTTGATCCGTCAGGCCGGTACTACCGCGGCGCCGGGAGTCTGTGGCTGCTCGATGAGGGCGTGACGCAGGCAACGGTAGATCGCTTCCGCCTCGAAGCGCAGGCCATTGGTCCCCCTGAGGCGGATCCGCATGTCGTTGGCGCCGGCGCGGACGTTGATTTCGGCGCGCCGGATGGCAGCCTGCTCTTCGGTGCAGCCGCAGGCGCTGCGCTGGCACTCGTTCAGGGCCTGGAGGACACGCTGCTGCCGGCCGCCGATACCGGTCAGTTCGATGTGGACTTCGTCGCCCTGTTCCCGCACGCGCATCTGCATGGTTGGCTCCAGCCGCTTGTCCTGATCTGTCTTTCGGCCAAACCCGAAGGAAGTTAAGCCGATGACGGCAGTCCGCCATCCGGCGAAAACCTCCGCCGGCCATCGGCTATTCGGTGGCCACGTCAGGGGTAAGGCGCGCGCGCGTGCGGGAGCGAGTGAGCAGTGCAGCACTGCGGCCCGGAGAATCGAAACATTGTCCGGCCGCTCCGACAGGTTGCCCGGTTGGATGGGAAACGCTCACGCGCGGAGCTTGTCAATCCCTCGCGGCCAATTCGGCGAAGAGCGCAGTGCAGTCACGCAAGTCCTTTGCGCTCGAAACTCGCCATTGCGGCGCGCGTGAGCCGATCGAGCTCCTCGAGCGCCGGCGGATCGACCTCGGTCAAGTTGAAGGCGCTGTTGCCCCGCATCTGCTTGCGCAGCGCCGGCGATAACGCGGCGGCCAGCGCAGGATCGAGCTGGAGCGGCATCAGGCGGTATACGACGTGGCTGCGCGTCAGCTCGACGGCACCGAAGAACATCGGCTTGCCGTCCGCAGTGCGCTTGCGTGTGTTCAGGAAGTACTCGTCGGGCGCGTCGTGCACGACCAGCAGATGGCGCGCGTGCCTGGCCAGCAGGCCCTTGAGCGCGGCGAACAGCGGGCGCAGGTCGGGCGGCCGCGGCGCCTGGCGCCGGTCCGGGCGTCGGGTCGCAGGCCGCCGGCGCCTGTCGGTGGTGCTCATCGTCCGTCTTTGACAGCGGCGGCGCGGCGCGTGCTCAGTCGATCCTGGCGCCGGAGAACTTCACCACCTGCGTCCACTTTTCGATTTCGCTGCGGATGTAGGCGGTGAACTGCTCCGGGGTGTCACCGACCGGCAGTGCGCCCTGGGTGGCGAATCGTTCGCGCACTGCGGGGCTCTCGAGTGCCTTCGCGACATCATTGCGGATCTTGTTGACGATCTCGCGCGCAGTGCCGGCCGGGGCCAGCAGACCGAACCACGCGGTGGCGTCGAAGCCCTTCAGTCCGGCGGCTTCCTCCATGGTCGGCACGTCGGGCAGCGCCGGCGAGCGCACGGTCGAGGTGACCGCGAGCGCCTTGAGCTTGCCGCTGCGGATATGCGGCAACGCCGAGGGAAGGTTGTCGAACATCACCTGCGTGCTGCCGCCGATCAGGTCCTGCAGCGCGGGTGCCGAGCCGCGATAAGGCAGATGCACCATGTACGTCTGAGTGAGGCTCTTGAACAGTTCGCCGGTCAGATGAATCGAGGTGCCGTTGCCGCTGGAGGCCATGTTCAGGCCGCCGGGTCGTGCGCGGGCGAAGGCGATGAACTCCTTGACGTTGTTCACCGGCAGCGCGGCGGGAACGACCATCACGTTGGGGACCGCCGCCACGTTGGTGATGGGCGTGAAATCGTTGAGCGGGTGATAAGGCAGCCGGTTGTTGTTCTGCGCGTAGAGCGGAAGGTTGATCGCCTGCGTGCCCACGGTGCCCATCAGCAGCGTGTAGCCGTCGTTCGCCGCCTTGGCCACGACCTCGGTCCCGATCGTGCCGCCCGCGCCCGCACGGTTCTCGATGACCACGGGCTGTCCCCATGCGCGCTGCAGCTCCGCGCCGATCAAGCGCGCGACGATGTCCGTCGTGCCGCCGGGGGGAAACGGCACGATGATCCGAACCGCATGCGACGGATACCCTTGCGCAGCCGCCGTGGCGGCCAGCGCTGCCAGGGTGGAGAACAGGACGGCGGTGAGGGTGCGACGCATCGGGACTCCGGTCGTCAGCGCTGCGGGCGGCGCATGGAATCGAGCGGCGAGTCTGACCCAGCCGGTTGGCTGCCGTCTATAGTCGGCCGGCAACGGGCTCCAGGAGACGCCATGCGCCGTTACGTGCTCGCGTTGGACCAGGGAACGACGAGTTCGCGCGCGATTCTGTTCGACCACGACGGCAAGGCGGTGGCGGCGGCGCAGCAGGAGTTCCGCCAGATCTTTCCGCAGCCGGGCTGGGTCGAACACGATGCCGGCGAGATCTGGGACTCGCAACTCGCCTGCGCGTGGAGGGTGTTGCGCGATGCAGGATGCGCCGCGGCGGACCTGGTGGCGCTCGGCATCACGAATCAGCGCGAAACGACCGTGGTCTGGGAGCGTGCGACCGGGCGCCCGATCGCGAACGCCATCGTCTGGCAGGACCGGCGTACCGCCGATGCCTGCGCCGCGTTGCGCGCCTCGGGTGTCGAGGAACGGGTCACGGAGAGGACCGGCCTGGTTCTCGACCCTTATTTCTCGGCCACCAAGATCGCGTGGGTGCTCGACCACGTCCGCGACGCGCGTGCGCGCGCGGAGCGCGGCGAGCTCGCATTCGGCACCATCGACACGTGGCTGGTCTGGCAGCTCACCGGAGGGCGCGTCCATGCGACCGACGTCAGCAACGCATCGCGCACGCTTCTCTTCAATCTGCACACGCTCGACTGGGACGATGAGCTGCTGCGCCTGCTGAACGTGCCGCGCGCGATCCTGCCGCGTCTGGTCCCTTCCAGCGAGGTGATCGCGACGAGTGCACCCGAGGTTCTCGGCGCCGCGGTGCAGATCGCCGGCGTTGCGGGCGACCAGCAGGCCGCGACTTTCGGCCAGGCATGCTTCGCGCCCGGCATGGCGAAGAACACCTACGGCACCGGCTGCTTCATGTTGATGAACTGCGGACACGCACCGTGCCGTTCGCGCAACCGGCTGCTGTGCACGGTGGGGTGGCGCCTCGGTAACAAGGGCGCCGAGACATTCTGCCTCGAGGGCAGCGTCTTCGCGGGCGGCGCGGTCGTGCAATGGCTGCGCGACGGGCTCGGCTTCTTCAAGAGTTCCGCCGACGTCGAGACGCTGGCCGCGCAGGTGCCCGACAACGGCGGCGTGTACCTGGTGCCGGCGTTTGCCGGACTCGGCAGTCCGCACTGGGATCCGCACGCGCGCGGCCTGATGATCGGCATGACGCGTGGAACCACGCGCGCGCATGTCGCCCGCGCGGCGCTGGAATCGATCGCTTTCCAGTCGGCGGAACTGCTGGTTGCCATGCAGGGCGACGCGGCAAGTCCGCTCACGGAGCTACGCGTCGATGGCGGCGCGGCGCGCAACGATCTGTTGATGCAGTTCCAGGCCGATCTGGTCGGCGTGCCCGTGGTTCGGCCGGTCGTGACGGAGACGACCGCTCTGGGTGCGGCCTACCTCGCCGGACTCGCGGTCGGATTCTGGTCCGGAACCGAAGAGATCGCCTCCTTGTGGCGGGTCGAGCGGCGTTTCGAGCCCGCCGTTGCGCCGGCCACACGCGATGTGTTGATGGGTCACTGGAAGCGCGCTGTCGAGCGCGCGAAGACCTGGGTCGAATGACGTCGGGTGCGTGCAGGAAAAAAAAAGGGGCCCGACGGCCCCTTTTCGCTTGCGTGCGGGCAAGCCGCGCGGCCGTTCAGAACGAGTGGCGAATGCCCATGTCGATGCCCGTCGTCTTGCCGCCGGCCGTGAAGGCCGGGCGCCCACCAGTCACGAAATTCGTGTTCGTGCCCTGGTTGTCCATCAGCGCATACGTCGCATAGAGGGCGGTCCGGCGCGACATGTTGTAGACCGGGCCGATCGCGAACTGCTGGCCGTCGTTGCTGCTGTTCTTGATGTTGTACTTGTTGTACGAGACGCGGAGATCGGTCGCGCCGAACGTCATCACCATGCCGAGCATCCAGTTGTCGCTTTCATTCGCAGCTCCCGACGCCAGGTCGATCTTGTTCCTGACGTACTGCGCCATCGGCTTGAAGTTGCCAAAAGTCAGCGTGGTCGAGATCGCAACGCCCGTGAAGGTGCCCTGCGTATTGGTTGGCGTCTTGAAGTAAGAGGTGTCGTTGTAGGCGATCGAAATATCCACAGGTCCACCGGCGTAGCCGAGACGAGCGCCCACCGTATTCCCGTCCTTGGAGTTGGGGTTGGAGGTGAGTCCGGTGGCCGACCCGCTGCCCGACGGGTTTTCGCCGAGCGCGTACATGCCGTGGAAATACACGCCACCGATTCCCGGCGGGGTCAGGTACTCGATCGCGTTGGATGCGCGCACGGTCGTTTGAACTACCGATGCGCCGGTCAGACCGGTCAACGCATAGATCTTGGTGTCGCCCACGCCGTTGGTACCAAACGGATCGTTGTTGGTGATCTGCCAGAACAGCGGCGTGTAGTTGCGTCCCAAACGCAGTTCGCCAAAACCACCCGACAAACCGACGAACATGCGGCGGTTGAACGTGAAGCCCTGGGTTCCGTTAGGCGACGTCGTTGACGTGCATGTCACGGCGGTTGCGGGGGGTGCCGGGGTCGCGCCGGCGACCGTACACGTCGATGATGCGCCCCCTCCGCTCGCCTGATTGTTGGTGTTCGAACCGGCGCCGGTGCCGTTGTCGGTATTGACCGAGCCTTCGAGCCAGAAGTTCGCCTTCAGACCGCCGCCCAGATCCTCCGTGCCGCGAACGCCGAACCGTGACGAGTTCAGGCCGCTGTTGCTCATGGCCCAGATGTGGCCGTTGCCGTCGCCAGCGTAATAGCTGATCCCGGTGTCCACGAGGCCGAACAGCGTCACACTCGATTGCGCGAATGCCGCGCCCGAGAACGCGCCCGCAACCGCCAGTGCGAGAAGCGATTTCTTCATTGCGTATCTCCACGAAAGGTTGTTCATTTCTGGCGCTACCTGCGCGTCCCGCCAGAACCCCCAAAGCGAACCTCAGGAAGTCGAGGGTATTTTGAACAAAATCACATGACAGGAGCAAAGATCTGGCATGCTTTTCTCTCTCTGAGGAGCAATCCTTGTCGCTTGGGCGCAACAGGCCTAAGAGCACATCCCATTGGTGTGGGATCTCTCGATGCGAGAGCTGTCGATCATCGATCTTTTGCTGAGCACTGCAAATCGCGCACTTGCAGTCGTGTATGGCACGCCGGACTGGGCGCGCGCGTACCCCGATGATCCCGCGGCGCGTGCGGCGGACGTCACGCTGACGACCGCCGAACGCGCCGAGTCGGCTGCCTTGATGCGCGTCAATCACGTCGGCGAAGTGTGCGCGCAGGCGCTCTACGAGGCGCAGGCGATCGGCGCGCGCGATGAGCCGTTGCGTGCGGCGTTTCACGCCGCGGCGAACGAGGAACTCGATCATCTCGCGTGGACACAACGTCGGATCCACGAACTGGGCGGGCGCACGAGCCTGCTCAATCCGCTCTGGCATGCCGGCTCGTTTGCGATCGGGCTGGTCGCAGCACGCTTCGGTGACCGTGCGAGCCTCGGGTTCATGGCGGAGACCGAGCGCCAGGTCGAAGCGCATCTGCAGGGCCATCTCGAGCGCCTGCCCGCTGGCGACCTCGCTTCGCGGCGCGTCGTCGAAGCGATGCGCCAGGACGAAGCCAGGCATGCCGACAATGCGAGCCGGCTCGGTGGCGTCGAGCTGCCGTGGCCCGCACGCGTTGCGATGAAAATGGCGGCTCGCGTCATGACGCGCACCGCGCATTACATCTGAGCCGCGCCTCGGGTCCCTCCGTCAGGCCCCTTCGTCGAGCACCTCGACCGAGTACTCGAGCTGCGCGGTCTTCGCCAGCATCACCGAGGCAGAACAGTACTTCTCGTGCGAGAGTCGCACCGCGCGTTCGACGGCCTCGCGCGCCAGATTGTGCCCGCGCACCACGAAGCGGAATTCGATGCGCGTGAATACTTTCGGGTCGGTTGGCGCCCGTTCGGCAACGAGTTTCACTTCGCATCCGCGCACCTCGTGCCGCCCGCGCCTGAGGATCAAGACCACGTCGTAAGCGGTGCACGCGCCGGTTCCGGCGAGCACGAGTTCCATCGGCCGCGGCGCGAGGTTGTGCCCGCCACCCTCGGGAGCGCCATCGACCGCGACCAGGTGCCCGCTTCCGGTCTCGGCGACGAAGCTCATCCCGCCTGCGCCGCCCCAGCGGATCGTGCATTCCATCGGCAGTGCCTCCGTCGCCGGACCGATCGGTCGCCCCTGCGGGGGCGGAGCTCAACTTGCGCCGCGCCCGGGCCCCTAGATACAATACAAGGCTTTCCGCGCGTCGCAGGCAGGATTGGATTGCGGCGCGAGCTAGCTGCCATCGAACCTCGACACCGGTTGCGTCCAAGAGCGCCTGCAACCCGGAATCGGGTTTGGCCTCAATCCGGAATCTGGACATTCATGAAGACCTTTTCAGCCAAGCCGCACGAGGTCCAGCGCGACTGGTATGTCGTCGACGCGAGCGAACAGACGCTGGGCCGCCTTGCGGCGGAGATCGCGCGTCGCCTGCGCGGCAAACACAAGGCCGAGTACACGCCGCACGTCGACACGGGCGACTACATCGTCGTCGTCAACGCGGCGAAGATCCGGGTCACCGGCAACAAAGGCACCGACAAGGTCTACTACCGCCACTCGTCGTACCCCGGCGGCGTGTACGAGACCACCTTCGACAAGATGCAGCAGCGCGCGCCCGGGCGTGCGCTGCAGTTGGCGGTCAAGGGCATGCTGCCGAAGGGACCGCTCGGCTACGCGATGATCAAGAAGCTCAAGATCTATGCGCAGGGCACGCATCCCCATTCGGCCCAGCAGCCCAAGGCGCTGCAACTGCAAACCCGACACTAGGACGAGGGCCGCATGATCGGCACGTACAACTACGGCACCGGCCGGCGCAAGAGTTCCGTCGCGCGGGTGTTCATCAAGCGCGGTAGCGGCAAGATTACGGTCAACGGCCGTCCGATCGACGAATATTTCCAGCGCGAAACCGGCCGCATGATCGCGCGCCAGCCGCTCGAGATCACCAACAGCGCTACGAGCTTCGACATCCAGGTCAATGTGAATGGAGGCGGCGAGTCCGGCCAGGCGGGGGCCGTCCGGCACGGCATCGCGCGTGCGCTGATCGACTACGACACGACGCTCAAGCAGTCGCTTTCGCGCGCCGGTCTCGTCACGCGAGACGCGCGCGAGGTCGAGCGCAAGAAGGTCGGTCTGCGCAAGGCGCGACGCCGCAAGCAATTCTCGAAGCGCTAGGCGGGCCGCAGGGCCGCCGGGCGTTCCCTGCGTCGGGATTACTTTGTTCGCGCGGCGCGGGGTAAGCAGGCCCTAACCGGCGCAGCCTATACTTGCGCCTGGTTAGGGGCCGCTCCTTGGGGCGGCCTTTTGTTTCCGGCGCCGGCACTGCAGTGCCGGCGCGGATCGGTCGGCAAGCGGTGACCAGGAAGGGAGGACGATGAGCGGACGGATCAAGGTCGGCATCGTCGGCGGGACCGGCTACACCGGCGTGGAGTTGCTACGCCTGCTCGCCCAGCATCCCGCGGTCGACCTCGTGACCATTACGTCGCGCCGCGAGGCCGGAACGCGGGTCGATGCGATGTTTCCGTCGTTGCGCGGCCCCGTCGACCTCTCGTTCGTCGAACCGGATCGTGCTCCGCTGACCTCCTGCGATCTGGTCTTCTTTGCAACCCCGCACGGCGTTGCCATGAACCAGGCACGCGCGCTGACCGCTGCCGGCGTGCGGATCATCGATCTTGCGGCCGATTTCCGCCTGCAGGACGCGTCCATGTACGAGCGCTGGTACAAGCAACCGCATGCCTGTCCGGAACTGCTGCGCGAGGCGGTCTACGGGGTCCCCGAGATCTACCGTTCGGCACTGAAGCGCGCCCGCATCGTTGGCAATCCGGGCTGCTATCCAACCACGATCCTGCTCGGCCTGCTTCCGCTCATCGAGAGCGGCCGGCGGCTGGTCGACACCCGCGCGCTGATCGCCGACGCCAAGTCGGGGGTCTCGGGCGCCGGGCGCAAGGAAGAGCTTCCCTACCTTTTTGCCGAGGCCTCCGACAACTTCAAGGCCTACGGCGTCCGGGGCCACCGCCACCTTCCCGAGACGCAGGAGCAGCTCGAGCTCGTGGCGGGGCACCGCGAGATCGGCCTTACGTTCATCCCGCATCTCGTGCCGATGGTGCGCGGCATGCTGACGACGCTCCACGTTCGGATTCAGCCCGATGCTCGTGCGACTGACTTCCAGAACGTGTTCGAAGATCGCTTCGCCAGTGAACCCTTCGTCGACGTCATGCCTCGCGGTTCCGAACCTGACACGCGCTCCGTGCGTGCTTCGAATCTCATGCGCATCGCCGTGCACCGTCCGGGCGACGGCGACCAGCTGGTCGTGATCGTGGTGCTCGACAACCTCGTCAAGGGAGCATCCGGGCAGGCGGTGCAATGCATGAACGTCATGTTCGGCCGGCCTGAGACCGAAGGGCTGATGCACGTTCCCGTGGTGCCCTGAACGCCCATGAAGTGGAAGCTGTTCCGGCGCAAGATGGGCGTGAGCGCCTCGCGGGTGACCGTGCGGACCCGGCTTCCCTGGCACATAAGAGCCCTGTTTTTCCTGATTGCTGGAGGGATCGCGACCGCGGCGGGCGTCGCGATCTACGAGTACGGCAAGATGTTTGCCGGGCCCGGGCGGCGTGAACTGACGCTCGAGAACCAGACGCTGCAGGATCAGCTGCGCGACATCAAGGCGGAACGCGACCGGTTCCAGGCGGTCGCGACCACCTACGAGAGCCAGATGAAGGTCGAGCACGCGGCGCAGCGGCAGCTCGCGGAGCAGGTGAGCTCACTGGAGGCCGAGACGGCGAAGCTGCGCGAGGATCTCTCGTTCTTCGAGAGCCTGTTGCCGGCGCCCTCCGACGCCAAGGGTGTCCTGATCCGCAGCTTCCGCCTGCAACCGGAGGGCGAGCCGAACCAGATGCGTTATCGGCTGCTGGTCCAGCAGAGCGGCAAGCCGGATCGCGATTTCAATGGCGAAGTCGAGTTGCAGGTGAGCTTCACCCAGAACGGCCAGCCGTTCACCATGCAGGTGCCGGATCCGGCGACGCCGCGCGACGCGATCGAACTTTCGTTCCGCCATTACCAGCGGATCGAGGGTACGTTCATGTTGCCGGAGGGCGCGGTCGCGCGCTCGGTGCTGGTGCGCATCGTCGCCGGGGGCCAGGCGCAGACCCAGCAGATGTTTCCTCTGACGTAGCAAGCAGGGAGTCCACGATGTTCAGCAAACCAGCCACGTCCCAGAAAGAGATCGCGAGCCTGATCGGCACGGGAACCACCATCGTCGGCGACGTCACGTTCTCCGGCGGCTTGCGCATAGACGGCACCGTGCGCGGCGCGGTGCGCTGCGCCGAAGGGGAAAAGGCCGGCATGCTCGTCATCAGCGAGCTCGGCGCCGTCGAAGGCGAGGTGCGCGCCGCCCATCTGGTCGTCGCTGGCCGGATTAACGGTCCGGTTCGCGCGAGCGAGCTGGTCGAGCTGCAGCCGAAGGCACGCATCTCCGGCGACGTCCACTATCGCGCCTTGGAAATGCATAACGGTGCCATCGTCGACGGGACGCTGGTCTACGCGGCCGGCGAAAGCACCGCCAAGGCGGGCTTGAAGCTGGCGCCTTCGGGCCCACGTCCGGAGGTAGCCAAGACCGAGGCGCAGGCAGGCTGACGCGCGCATCGCAGCGCCCGCGGCGCCTATAATCGGTCGCAGCAGATTTCCTTCGGGAGCGCTCGATGAACGCAGCAGTGGAAATGCCCGCCCCCCTCGTCTTTTCCGACTCGGCGGCGACCAAGGTCAAGCAGCTGATCGACGAGGAAGGCAACCCCGAGCTGAAGTTGCGGGTTTTCGTGCAAGGCGGCGGCTGTTCCGGCTTCCAGTACGGGTTCACGTTCGACGAGGTCGTCAATGAAGACGACACGACGATGATCAAGAACGGCGTCACGCTGCTGATCGACTCGATGAGCTACCAGTACCTGGTGGGCGCCGAGATCGACTACAAAGAAGACCTCGAGGGAGCGCAGTTCGTGATCAAGAATCCCAACGCAACGACCACGTGCGGTTGCGGATCATCGTTCTCGGTCTGATACGCGCGTGAGAAGAAAAGGGGCGCCTCTGGCGCCCTTTTTCGTGGTGCGCCGGCCGGCGAGTCGGAGACGACCGACTCTGCTACCGCGCCGGATAAAGCGCGCCGAGGATCCGCGCGCCTTCGGCGCCCGTGACCGACGGCAGGTTACCGCTGCGGCGCTCGCAGAACGCACGTGCGAGCCATGCGAACGCGATCGCCTCCACGTGCTCGGCCGCGATGCCGAGTTCATCGCTTGTGCGCACGGGCCGCGGCGCGACCTGCTCCGCGAGCATCTTCATCAGTGTTGCGTTGCGCACGCCGCCACCGCAGACAACGAGATCTTCCGCCTGCGCGAAGTGCTCCTTGACCGCGCTGCCGATCGTGGCGGCCGTAAAGCGGGTGAGCGTCGTCATCACGTCGTGCGGCTCGATGCGCTCGTGCACGGCCGCCAGGCGGCCGCGCAGCCAGCCCGCATTGAAGAGTTCGCGCCCCGTGCTCTTGGGTGGCGCCAGGGCCAGGAACGGCTCCGCGAGCAGCGTGTCGAGCAGCGCCGCATTGACGTTCCCGCCAGCGGCCCAGCGCCCGTCCCGGTCGATCGGCTCGCCCAGATGTTCGAATGCCCACGCATCGATCAGCACGTTGCCGGGGCCACAGTCGAAGCCGATCACCGGCTCGGCGCCGCCATTGGCCGGCAGGCCGGTGAGGTTGCTGATGCCGCCGATATTGACGACGGCCCGCGGCCGATCGGACGTGAACACCGCGGCATGCAGACCTGGGACGAGCGGAGCGCCCTGTCCGCCGGCAGCGATGTCGCGGCTGCGGAAGTCGGCGATCACATCGATGCGGGCGAGTTCCGCCAGCGCAGCCGGGGCGTTGAGTTGAATCGTGTAACCCGCGTCGGGGCGGTGGCGCACGGTCTGCCCGTGTGCGCCGAGCGCACGCACCTGTCCCGCGTCGATCTCCGCGTGCAGCAGCAGATCATCGACCGCCCATGCGTACGCCCGCGCCAGGTGCTGCGCGGCGACCGCCGCGCGATGCAGTTCGTCCACGCCCGATTCGTTGAGCAGCAACAGCTCACGCCTGAGCTCGGGCGCAAACTCGTGATGCAGGTGCGCCAGGAGGCGCGGCCGAGCCGCATCGAAGTCGACCAGGACCGCGTCGACGCCGTCCATGCTGGTGCCCGACATCAGGCCGACAAACAGCTGCGATTGCGCCACGGGTCACGGGAACGTCGTTGTTGGAGCTTCAATTAGACTCCAGCGCGATTGCCGAAACCACCTCCTTGCGTGCGACGCAGCCGCGCACGGCGTCCATGTCGAATCAAACCGGGAACGAGCTCCCGATCAGCCCGACAATCGAGCGCGCGCTGGCGCTGGTGAAGCGCGGCTGCGACGAACTGCTGATCGAAAGCGAGTTCGCGCACAAGCTCGCGCGCAGCGCCGCCTCGGGCAAGCCGCTGCGGTGCAAGCTGGGTCTCGATCCCACGGCGCCCGACATCCACCTGGGCCACACCGTGGTGCTCAACAAGCTGCGCCAGTTGCAGGATCTCGGCCACAACGTGATCTTCCTGATCGGTGACTTCACATCGATGATCGGCGACCCGTCCGGCCGCAACACGACGCGCCCGCCGCTGACGCGCGAGCAGATCGAGGCGAACGCAAGAACCTACTTCGATCAGGCGGCGCTGGTCCTCGACCGTCAACGGACCGAGATCCGCTACAACTCGGAATGGTCGGAGCCGCTCGGCGCGGCCGGCATGATCAAACTGGCGGCCCGCTACACGCTGGCGCGCCTGCTCGAGCGCGACGACTTCGCCAGGCGCATGCGCGATAACGCGCCGATCGCGATGCACGAGCTGCTTTATCCGCTGATGCAGGGGTACGACTCGGTCGCGCTGCAGGCAGACATCGAGCTCGGCGGCACCGACCAGAAGTTCAACCTGCTGGTCGGGCGCGAGTTGCAGCGCCATTATGGGCAGGAGCCGCAGTGCATCCTGACCATGCCGCTGCTCGAGGGCCTCGACGGCGCCGAGAAGATGTCGAAGAGCAAGAACAACTACATCGGCATCACCGAAGCGCCGCTTGAGATGTTCGGCAAGGTGATGTCGATCTCGGACCAGCTGATGTGGCGCTGGTTCGACCTCGTTTCCCTGCGTTCGAACGAGGAGATCGCACGGCTCAAGCGCGAGGCGCGCGAGGGCCGCAACCCGCGCGACATCAAGGTCGAACTGGGCAGGGAAATCGTGACCCGGTTTCACTCCGCGCGCGCCGCCGATGAAGCGGAACGCGACTTCATGGCACGCTTCAAGGACCATGTCGCGCCCGACGACATGCCGCAGGTGACCCTCGCCGGGGACGCGACCGGAGGCCTTCCGATCGCCGCTGTCCTCAAGCAGGCCGGACTCGCGCCGTCGACCAGCGAGGCGATCCGCAACATCGAGCAGGGCGGTGTGCGCATCGATGGCGGCAAGGTGGTGGATCGCACGCTGCGCCTGGGTCCGGGCACGTGCGTGATCCAGGTTGGCAAGCGCAAGTGGGCCCGCGTGACGATCCGCTAGTCCGGTGCAGTCAGCGATCCGCGCGGGGCGAACACGCGCCGCAGCGTATCGGCAAGGGGCCGCATCTCCGCGCCGGCCGTGATGCCGCGCCGCGCGAGTTCGTGATGCAGCTGCGGCAGCCGATAGTGCGGCACCGCGGGGAAAAGGTGATGCTCGACGTGATAGTTGACGTGATGCGGGAAAAGCACCAGGCGCGCGAGCGGTCCGACGACGTTGGTTCGGGCGGCGGTCAGCGGGCTCGACTTGTCCACGACCGCGCCGTGTTCGCAGATGGCGCGCAGGCGCAGGATCGGCTGTACGACGGTGACCAGCGGGACGATCCACAGCACCAGATACTTGCCGAGCGTCACCGGTCCGCCGGCCAGGAGCAGCAGCGCCGGCACCGCGAGGTGAGCGGCGATCACTGCCGATCGATCGCGTCGCGCCGCCGCGCGTAGCACGGCGGAGGTGTCGTCCAGAGGTCGCCGGGGTTGGCGGGTGGCGTCATTGATCGCGGGATGGCCGAAAAAGTAGGCGAAGTTCTTCCACGCATTGAGCCCGACGAGATCCTGCGCGAGCTTGCGCACGAGATAACCGCTCCCGCGCGGATATCCGGCGTGCAGCGCAATGTCCGGATCGGCCTCGCCGTACAGGTTGTTGTGGTGCAGACGATGGATGACGCGGTAGCTGCCGACGGGGATGGCGCCGAGCGTGCCGAATAGGCGTCCGAAGAACTCGTTGATGGACCGCGTCTCGAACAACCGGTAGTGGGCGGCGTCGTGTGCCAGGACGAACAACGCGTGCTGCTGCGTGCCGATCAACGCGACGGCCGCAATCACGATCCACGGTTCGAAATGCGTCCAGGCAATCGCAAACGCCGCGGCCGCGATGCTCGAGGTCTGCAGGATCGCGAGCGAGGCACGCCAGGGATCGAGGCATGTCAGCCCGGCGAGGACGTTCGCCGGCAGCAGCCGGCGCAGTTCGGTGATCGCGCGGTCGGGATCGACGCCGCGCATGTCGTCGCAAAAGTCCTCGCCGCGTCCGCGTTCCATTTTGTTCGGATCCTCCAAGACACAGTATGCGCGGCCTGCTTCGGCGTCGGGCGCGGATTAGCCCGATTCGGCGACGACCGGTAGGCGCCACTAACATCGCGCCATGATCGGGCTCATCCAGCGTGTCACGCGCGCATCGGTCCGGGTCGGAGATCAAACGGTGGGCGAGATCGGAAGCGGCCTGCTCGTCTTCGTGTGCGCCGAGCGCGGCGATCGGGAGCGTCAGGTCGAAGGGCTCGTGGACAGGGTGATCTCCCTGCGGGTGTTTCCCGACGCCACGGGCAGGATGAATCTCAGTGTCCGTGACGCGGGCGGCGCGTTGCTGCTCGTCCCGCAATTCACGCTTGCCGCCGACACGCGCTCGGGGACACGCCCAAGCTTCACACCCGCAGCGCCGCCCGAGGAAGGCGAGAGGCTGTTCCGCCATTTCATCGAGCTGGCGCGGCAATCCTATCCAAGGGTGGCAACGGGAGAGTTCGGTGCGATGATGCAGGTGGAACTGGTCAACGATGGGCCGGTCACATTCTGGCTGCGCGCCGACCCGGGACTCGAGCAAGGCAGTCGCGCCGAGGAGCAATGACGATGAAGCTGTGGAGCAACTCGTTCACGGACGGCGGCAGGATCCCGGGCGAATTTGCATTCGCCGTGATCGAGCCCGCCCACCACGTGAAGCTTTCATCCAATCGCAACCCGCACCTGGCCTGGAGCGGTGCGCCGGCCGGAACGCGTTCGTACGCCCTGATCTGCCACGACTACGACGTGCCCAGCCGCGGCGACGACGTCAACCAGGAGGGGCGTGAAATCCCGGCCAGCCTGCCGCGCGTCGACTTCTTCCATTGGGTTCTGGTGGACATCCCGGCGTCGATGAGCGCCATCGACGCGGGCACGTTCTCGCACGCCGTCACGCCGCGCGGCAAGAGCGGACCGGCGGCCGCGCACGGGACGCGCCAGGGCATCAACGACTACACCGGCTGGTTCGCCTCCGATCACGACATGGGGGGCGACTACTTCGGGTACGACGGGCCATGCCCGCCATGGAACGATTCGATCCTGCACCACTACGTGTTCACGTTGTACGCGCTGGACCTCGCGCGCACGCCGCTCGAGGGCAAGTTCGGCGGCGCCGATGCACGGCGAGCGATGGAAGCACACGTGCTTGCACAGGCCCACGTCATGGGCACTTATACGCTCAATCCGCGCCTGGCCGGATGACGTCGCCGCGCATGCCTGCAGCAACGCTGCTCTTGATCCGCCATGGAGAAACCGCCTGGAACGCCGAACGCCGGATCCAGGGGCAGCTCGACGTCCCGCTGTCGAATGCCGGCATCTGGCAGGCGGGGCGGCTGGCGCAGCGCCTGTCCGACCAGCGCATCGACGCCATCTTCGCGAGCGACCTCGCGCGTGCCTGGCTGACGGCGCAACCCATTGGCCAGTCGCGCCAGGTCGATCCGTTGCCCGACACCCGACTGCGGGAGCGTCATTTCGGGATCTTCGAGGGCCACACGCTGGAAGACATCGCTCTCCGCTGGCCGGCCGAGTTCGCCGAGTGGCGCCGCCGCGATCCCGCCTGGGCCATTCCCGGCGGCGAATCCGGCACGCAGTTCATCACGCGGGTGCTGGAGGCGCTCGACGAAATCTCCCATCGCCACGCCGGGGGGACAGTGGCCGTGGTCGCGCACGGCGGCGTGCTCGACGTCGCCTACCGGCACGCGCACGCCCTCGCGTGGAATGCGCCGCGCCAGCACCTGATGGTCAATGCCGCGCTCAACCGCGTCGCCGCGCAAGCGCGGCCGCTGCGGATCGAGGTGCTCGAATGGGGTGACGTCGCGCACCTCGCCGCGGCGCGCGACGAGCTGGCGGGCGCCTGACCCGGCAGATCAGTAGAGGTGCGTTGCGAAGTGTGCGAGCGTGCGCGCGTGGGCTTGCGCCGCCGAGCGTGGCTCGTAGGAGCCTCGCTCCCAGCAGTTGAATCCGTGATCGGCCGGATAGATGAAGAACTCGGCGCGTTTGCCGGCCAGCGCGACCTTGATCTTCTCCACCGCGGCCGGGGGAATCACGGCGTCGCGCTCGCCGTAGTGGAACTGGATCGGGCAGGTGATCGAGGGCGCCCGTTCGAGGTTGTCCTGGATCGCCCCGCCATAGAAGCACGCGGCCGCGTCGACACCCGCAATGGCGGCCGCGAAATAAGCGAGCCGCCCGCCCATGCAGTACCCGAATGCTCCGACCTTGCCGGTCACCTCGGGACGCGCACGCAGCGCCCTGACGCTGGATCCGATATCGGCCAGCAACTGCTCCGGCTTCACGCCGCCTGCCATGGCCCGTCCGCGCTCGATGTCGGCGGGGGCATAGCCGAGCTCTACGCGCGGCGCCTGACGCCAGAACACGTCGGGTGTCAGGACAACGAAGCCATCGAGCGCGTATTGATCGGCGACGGCGCGGATGTGCCGGTTGACGCCGAAGATCTCCTGGAAGAGAACCAGTCCCGGTCCCTTGCCCGCAGGCGGTACAGACAGGTATGCCTCGTATTCGCGGCCGTCGTCGGCCTTGACCGGAATCCATTGAGCGTTCATGACATCCTCTTCGATCGCATTGGCGCGCGGGCGAGGATTATTGCGCGCGAGGGGTTCGAACGCCCACGAAATCGGAGGCGGCAACCCCCGAATTCGCGGCTGTTCCTGCAGATGCGCGAAGACTCAAATTCCAGGCATGCGTCTGCTCGGGATCGCTTCGGTCGTACTGGCCATCGCCACCCTGTATGCGCTCGCCGACTCCGATCTCGGTGGGTTCGCCTACTACACGCTCGGCGCATTCCTCGGCGTCTTCCTTGGCTACTGTGGCGGATCGATCGAGCGTCTGCGCGATCAACTCGACCGGCTCGAGCGGGCAGCACATACAGACCGTCGGGATCCGCGGTGAGATCGGCGGGCGCCGCGACCTGGATTGCGCTCGTGCTCATCGCAGCGAGCTGGGCGGTGCGCCTCGCCTGGGTTGCGGCGCCGGCGCTCTCCGGTGTCGGCAACCATGCGGCGGAGGCGCTCTATCTCGCGGAACTCGAGCAGCAACAACGTGCGGCCCCGGTCACCCTGCCGCCGACGATCGAATCGATTGCGGCGGAGGTGCACCGTCACGCGTCGCGCCGGTTCGTCTGGATCGGCCTCGGGCTGGGCTTGTGCCTGGTCGCGGCGTTGTCCCCGTGCTCGCGCTGCTCCGCGGCGGCGGCTTCCGGCCTCGTCTTCCTGGTGGGCTGGATCGAACTCGACGCCTACGCCTACTCCGGGCTGGTCCAAGGGCTCGACCTGAAGTTACGCCTCGTGCACGGCGACGGCATGCGCCTGCTGCAGTTCGCCGTCGTGGATGCTGCCCTGCCGCTGATCGTCGCCGGTGCCGTCGCGACGATTGCCGTCACCGCCCTGCGGCGCGCCTGACCGGAACCCGTGTTCCACACGTCAGCGCCGCCTGCGCGCTGGCATAATTTCCACGCCATCCGGTTCCGCGTGACTGGCGAATGGGGTGATAACACCCGGGGAGCGCGGAACGACAGCGTGCGATGCATCGCTGCACGCGCCGATCGCCTGGGCATGATGGCAAGTGATCCTCACCCACTTGTCAGCGCCGAGGTCAACCATGTTCAGTCGTACCGCGTACGCCTTGCCACAAGCCGATCCCGAAGTCTGGGCCGCTGTGCAGGCCGAAAACGAGCGCCAGGAAGCGCACATCGAACTCATCGCTTCGGAGAACTACGCCAGCCCCGCCGTGATGGCCGCGCAGGGCGGGCAGATGACCAACAAGTACGCCGAGGGCTATCCAGGCAGGCGCTACTACGGCGGCTGCGAGCATGTCGACGTGGTCGAGACGCTCGCGGTCGAGCGTCTCAAGCGCCTGTTCGCGACGCCGAACACCACGATCGCCGCCAACGTGCAGCCGCACTCGGGCGCACAAGCGAACGAGTCCGTATTCCTCGCGCTGCTCAATCCCGGCGACACGATCATGGGCATGAGCCTCGCCGAGGGCGGGCACCTGACCCACGGCATGCCGCTCAACATGTCGGGCAAGTGGTTCAAGGTCGTGAGCTACGGCCTGAACGCGCAGGAGGCCATCGACTACGGGGAAATGGAAGCGGTCGCGCGCCAGCATCGCCCCCGCTTGATCATCGCGGGCGCCTCGGCCTATTCGCTTCACATCGACTTCGAGCGCTGCGGGCAGATCGCGCGCGACATCGGCGCCTACCTGATGGTCGACATGGCGCACTACGCGGGTCTGATCGCGGCGGGCTTGTACCCGAGCCCGATTCCGCACGCCCACGTCATCACCTCGACTACGCACAAGACGCTGCGCGGCCCGCGCGGCGGCCTGATCCTGATGCAGCCGGAGCTCGAAAAGCAGATCAACTCGGCGGTGTTCCCCGGCCTGCAGGGCGGCCCGCTCATGCATGTGGTCGCCGCCAAGGCGGTCGCCTTCGGAGAAGCGCTGCAACCCGGGTTCAAGGCCTATCAGCAGCAGGTCCTGAAGAACGCACAGGCGCTCGCCGCCACGCTCACGAAGCGCGGCCTGCGGATCGTCTCCGGCGGCACGCAGAGCCACATGTTCCTCGTCGACCTGCGCGCCAAGAAAATCACCGGCAAGCAGGCCGAGGACCTGCTCGGCAAAGCGCACATCACGGTGAACAAGAATGCGATTCCGAAGGATCCGGAAAAGCCGATGGTGACGAGCGGCATCCGTATCGGCTCGCCAGCGATGACCACCCGCGGTTTCGCCGAGCCCGAGGCGGAGAGGACCGCCAACCTGATCGCCGACGTGCTGGACAATCCACACGACACGAACACGATCGATCGCGTGCAGCGCTCCGTGGCGGAGCTGACGCGACGCTTCCCGGTTTACGGCGCGTGAGGCGCGGGGCTATCGACAGCCGGCCGCGTTCGCGATGAAGTGCCCGTTCTGCCAGCACCCGGACACCCAGGTCATCGATTCGCGCGCCTCCGATGAGGGGGCGTCGATCCGGCGCCGGCGCAAGTGCCTCAGCTGCGAGAAGCGCTTCACGACCTACGAGAAGGTCGAACTCGCGATGCCCAGCATCATCAAGCGGGGCGGAGGGCGGGCCGAATACGACCGGGCGAAGCTCCTGACGTCGATGCAGCTGGCCTTGCGCAAGCGCCCGGTGCCGAGCAACGTCGTCGACGATGCCGTGGCCCGCATCGAGGAGAAGCTGAGGTCGTCGGCCCAGCGCGAGATCAAGAGCGAGAAGCTGGGCGAACTCGTCATGCGTGAGCTCAAGCGCATCGACAAGGTCGCCTATATCCGCTTCGCCTCCGTCTACCGCAGCTTCGAGGACGTCGACGACTTCTCCGAGATGGTCAAGGAAGTGCGGCCGGCGCGCCGGCGGCGGTCCTGACTCCGACCCGCCCATCGGAAGATTCGACCGGGGTTGAGCCTGGTCAGTTCGCGGCTACGTGCCTCTTGAAACGGCGCGGGGGCCGGCCCAAATACCCTGCCGTATTGGTTTCCGCGCCAAGGAGTGCGAGATGAGAGTGGCTTTCGTCCGGCACGACCCCGTCAGGTCGGTGCTCGCAAGTGTCCTGCGTTCCGGCGCCGTCCTGCCGGTTCGCCCCATGCGCCGTCCGGCCGACGAGGCCAGCGCGATTCCAGCGCGCGTCGACGTGGTCGACCAGGGCGACCGGTTCGGGGTCAAAGTTGATCTTCCCGGCGTGAGCCGCGACGACATCAAGGTCGCCGTCGAGGGCGCCAACGTATCGGTCACGGCGGCGAAGGCAGCCGGCGATGCGGCAACCGAGCCCCAGCAAACCACGGTCCTGCGCGCCGAGCGGCCCGCGGCCAAGTACGCACGCACGCTGCACTTGCCGGCGGAGATCGACGGTGGTGCCGCGGAAGCCACCTTCGAAAACGGCGTGTTGACGTTGAACTTGCCGAAGCGCGTCCGGGTTGCGCAGATTGTCGTGCGGTGACCCGGCCGCCGCATCGAACCGGCCTTGATTCGAGTTCGCGCGGCCCAAAGTTGCTTTTGATGGTTGGTCATTCCAGGAGGCATAGAAAATGGCAAACGTATTGACCCGACGCGACCCCTGGGGGTCGCTGTTTGACGAGTTTTTCAGCGATGTGTTGTCGCGTGGTTTCCCGGTTGCACGCGGCACGGAGTTGCCCGCAGCGGTGCGCGCGCGCATGGACGTGATCGACAAGAACGACCGCTTTGAGGTGCTGGTCGATCTGCCCGGCGTAAAGAAGGAGGACATCCAGGTGACGATCGAGGGTTCGCGGGTCGCGATCACCGCCGAGTCCAAGAGCGAAAAGGAAGAGAAGGAAGGCGACCGCGTCCTGCATTCCGAGCGGTTCGCGGCGAGTTATGCCCGCACGTTCGAGCTGCCCGCCGAAGTGACCGAGGAGGGCGCCGAGGCGGCGTTCGACAACGGAGTATTGAAGCTCTCGCTGCCGAAGCGTGCCACCGTGACCAGCAAGCGCCTCGCAATCAAGTGACAAGACGGCCCGCAAGGGCCGTCTTGTCATGCCGAGCGACACGACGGGCTCCGACGTTCGTCGCGGCGTCGATATCGCATAGGGAATCCGTGATCGGCGCCGCCCGTACAATCCGCGCGCAATGTATTCGGAGCTCGATCATCGGTTCATGAGTCGCGCGCTGGACTTGGCGCGCAACGCCATGTTCCAGGCGTCGCCCAATCCGCGCGTCGGCTGTGTGGTGGTGCGCGACGGCCACATCCTTGGCGAAGGCTGGACCCAGCCGCCTGGCTCGAACCATGCGGAAATCGAAGCTTTGCTCGACGGGCGCCGCAATGGACACGACCTGCACGGCGCCACCGCTTACGTCACGCTCGAGCCCTGCTCGCACTTCGGCCGCACGCCGCCCTGCGCGACAGCGCTGATCGAGGCACGCCTGGCGCGCGTCATCGCCGCGGTCGAGGATCCGAATCCGCAGGTGGCAGGGCGTGGACTGGAGATGCTGCGCTCGAACGGCATCGATGTGCGCTGCGGACTTCTCGCGAGCGAGGCGAGTGAACTCAACATCGGCTTCTTTTCGCGCATGAATCGCGGCCGGCCTTGGGTGCGCATGAAGATCGCCGCCAGCCTCGACGGAAAGACTGCGCTTTCCAATGGCGTTTCGCAGTGGATCACCTCGGAGGCTGCGCGCAAGGACGGCCATGCATGGCGGGCGCGCGCGTGCGCTGTCGCGACTGGCATCGGGACGGTGCTTGCCGACAACCCGCTACTTGCCGTCCGGCTGGTCACGACACCGCGCCAACCGCTGAAGGTCCTGGTCGATTCGCGGCTCGAAGTCGATCCCGAGGCGCGTTTCTTCGATGGCAACCAGGCCCTCGTGGCGTGCGCATTTGCCGATCCTGCCAAGGTGGCCGCTTTGCGCGACAAGAATGCGGAGGTGGTCGAGCTGCCTAATGACGAGGGCAAGGTCGACCTGCCGCAGCTCCTGCGCGAGCTTGCCCGCCGAGGCGTGAACGAACTGCATGTCGAAGCCGGCTTCAAGCTCAACGGCTCGCTGGTGCGCGAGGGCTGCATCGACGAACTGCTGGTCTACATCGCCCCGATACTGGTCGGGGAAGCGCAGGGGATGATTCACCTGCCCGCCCTTTCCGACCTCGCGCAGGCGCGCCGCCTCGTGTTCCGCGAGGTCACTCCGGTCGGCACGGACGTGCGGATCCTCGCCCGCTGGGCGTGAAAAACCTGGCATGTTCACCGGCATCGTTCAGGCGACCGGTCGCATCGTCGCCGTCGACGACCATGGCGCGGGCAGGCGGGTCCGGGTCGAGGCCTCGTCGCTCGGGTTGCACGACGTGAGGATCGGCGATTCGATCGCGGTCAACGGTGCCTGCATGACCGTGACCGAAGTCGACACCGGTACGTTTTCGTTCGATATCTCGGCCGAATCCCTCAGCAAGACCGCCGGACTCGACCGGCCGGGCGAAGTGAACCTCGAACGTGCGATGCGTTTCGGCGACCGCATCGACGGCCACCTGGCGAGCGGCCACGTCGACGCGACGGGCACCGTTGTGAGGTTCGAGCAGCGCGCCGAGAGTTGGACGCTGGTCGTCGAGTCGCCGCCCGCTCTCGCGCGTTATCTCGCCTACAAAGGTTCGATAAGCGTCGACGGCGTGAGCCTGACCATCAACCACGTCGAAGATGTCGATGTCGATGGCGTCCGCACCGGGTGCCGCTTCTGGGTCAACCTGATCCCGCACACGCTCGCGGTGACGACCTTGAAGGCGCTGCGCCCGGGCGATCCGGTCAACCTCGAGGTCGACCTGATCGCGCGGTACGTCGCGCGGATGCTTGAGAGCCGTTCAACGACCGCGCGGAGACCTCGTCAGCAGCGGGTCGCAAAGTAACGGCCGCTCGTTGCTTAGTGATCGTCTCCAGAGAATTGGGGAAAACGATCTCAGGGAAAACGACGAAAGAATTTACAGGCGATTTCGGTCCCGTTCCTAGGCCATTGATATTGCAGGGGGCAGCAAGATGGCACGCCTCGTGCATCACGACCTTCGCGCGTTGGGGAGGCAGGAATCAAATGGAGGAAGGAACAAAAGTTATGGCAAGAGTTCTGGCAAGACTCGCTGTCGTGGCCGGCCTTTCGTTGTTGGCCGGCTCGGTTCAGGCGGATCCGCTTCCGAACCTGACGAATCTCAACTTTCTCACTTACACAGGGGCCGCACCCAAAAATTACTTTAATACCGTCGATCCGACCGGGTGGACCGGCGGAACCGGGCTGATCTTCATCGATGCGCCCGGCACCTCGAATACCGATCCGACGACCGCCTGCGGGCCGACCTACCTGACGACCTATGGATGCCCGAGCACCCTCGCGATCCCCGGCGGCTACAACTTCGTCGAGGCCGATGGCAACCCGAGCTTCGAGAGCGGATTCAACTACCTGGTCACTGGCCTGACGCCGGGGCAGAGCTACACGCTGAGCTTCTACGAGGCCGGCAGTCAGCAGACCGGATTCGGCAATGGCCTGAACACGACCGAGCAGTGGATCGTTTCGTTGGGCACCGCCGGGATGACGTTCTGCAACGGTTGCGGCGCGCCTGACGCCTACTACGGCGGCAACGACAGCACGTACTCGAACGCGGATCCGACCGCATCGGTGGTCGCCACGCCGATCATGACGACGCCCTCCGGTGGCATGACGGATTGGCAATATGTCTCGATCACGCTGACCGCCGACGCGACGACCGACCTGCTGAGCTTTCTCGCCTGGGGCGACAACGGCAACACGGTCAATCTCCCGCCGATCGTGTTCCTGGCCGGCGTCAATTCGCCGGCGGGGTTGAACAACGTTCCCGAGCCGGCGACCTTGGCCCTGCTTGGCGCCGGCTTCATCAGCGTCACGGCGATCCGGTTGCGTCGGCGCAGCAAGCAGCCCAGCGCCAGCTGATCCGACGAAGGTGGTTGCCGCTGGGCGGGTCGATCCCGCCCGGCGGCGGCGACCAGCGACTCTAGAGCTCGACACCGGATCATCAGCCTCGGCTCCGTGCTTTCCGCCTTGGACCTGCAGCACTTGAACGCGCTCCTGATGAGCGCGTGGAGGCTTTTCGTCTGGCTCGCGTTGCTCGCGGTGATCTTCATGCCCCTCGAGCATCTCTTCGCGGTGCGTCCCCGGAAGTTCTTCAGCAAGCGCCTGGCCGGCGACGTCGGCTTCTACTTCATCAGCGGCATGGTGCCCGCCCTGCTGCTCACACCGCCGCTCGCCCTCGTCGCCATGGGTGCACACGCCCTAGTTCCGACCGGCGTGCAGGCGACGATCGGGGCCCTGCCGATCTGGGCGCGAGCCCTGGCTGCGCTCGTCGTGAGCGAGATCGGTTTCTACTGGGGTCATCGGTGGACGCACGAAATTCCATTGCTGTGGCGCTTCCATTCGGTGCACCACAACCCGACCGAAGTCTATTTTCTGATCAGCGCGCGCGCCCACCCGGTCGACAATGTGTTCACGCGCCTTTGCGGCCTGATCCCGGTTTACGTCCTGGGATTCGCCACGCCGCTCACCCCGGCCGGCGGCGCCGTATCGGCGTTGCTCGTCCTGGTCCTCACCCTTTGGGGCTTCCTGATCCACGCCAACGTCCACTGGCGGCTTGGGCCGCTGGAATGGTTGATCTCGACCCCCGCCTTCCATCACTGGCACCACACGCGCAGCGACCACAAGGACCATAACTACGCGTCGATGCTGCCATGGATCGACCGGATTTTCGGAACGCACTACCTCCCGCCCGGGAATGCATGGCCGGCGGCATACGGAACCGAGACGCCGCTGCCGGGCTCGGTGCTAGCTCAGCTGGTGCATCCGTTTCGTCCGCAGCTCCCAAGCGTCAACCCGCCGCAGTCGGTTGCGGATCGATAGCGGCCTCGGAAAGCCGGACCGGCTCGGCAGGCGTTCCTTCGCCTTAGAGGTGCGCCTCAGCGCCCCATGCGGGCGTCGTAGCTGCGCGAGACGCGGTCGATCAACGTCGGGTCGCTCGCGCCCTTCGCATCGAACTGCACCCGGACGCTTCCGTCGGCCTGCTGGCGCACCGTCGCCGTCACCATGGTGTTGCCGGACGAGCCGACGACGACGCCGTTGGCCCGGTCCTGCGCGCTGATCGTCAGGCCCTGGTCGCGCAGCGCCTCGGTGGCCGCGGAAAACGAGCGGTCGAAACTCGCCGGGGTCGTCGTCGTGACCGGGTAGGTCGCCGGGGCAGGCACCGCGTAGTAGGCGCATGCCGACAGTGCGAGAACCGCGCTGCTGGCGGCGGCAAGGAGGGTGCGCGTCATCATGGTGAGACCTTCGTCCACTCGGGCCCAGGGTCGAACGACTTCATCGCGTTGGCTGTCTTCTCGCTGTTGGGGCCGAGGTCGCTCTCATAGATCTCGCCGTCGTGGCTGATCATGAAGCTCTTGACGCCGGTGTCCCGGTAACGGGCGGGCCAAGCGATCACCGCGAAGCCGCCGAAGAGCTTGCCGCGCACGAGATAGTTGTACGCGCCGCCCGGCGCGTTGGGTCCCTGCGAGGTCAGGAGCTTGTAGCGATAGCCGAAATAGCCATCCGGCGCGGCCGCGCGCGCGCCGACGTTGAGGAAAGCCGGACCGAGCGGACTGGGCTCTTCGCCGGCCTTGGTCGGCCAGTACAAGCCGTCGCGCTTGCCCGGTGAACTCGCCAGCTTCCCGGCATACGCGAGCACGCCGCTGCCATCGTGGTCCTTTTGCGCGTACTCGCGCTGCGCGTCGTAGATTGCCAGCATGGTCTGCATCACGGCGAGTTCGTTGCGGCCGACCCGGCGCGTACGCATCGCCTCGACCCCGGCGCGCGTGTCGAACTGCCATCCCTTGGCCGACTTCACGATGGGAATCGGCATCGTCCAACCGTCGTCGCCGACCGCGATCTCGGCGTGCTTGTCGTCCACCTTGCTGATCGAATGCGAACGAGCCCAGTGCGAGAGGAAACGGATCCGGAGGTCGGCACCGACCGGCGGGATCAGCTTGCGTTGATCGGCGCCGAGGATCGAGGTCAAGGCGTCCTCGTTGCTGGTCGCGATCGCGTCCCCAAACGCGTTCATCGCTGCTTCGGGGGATTCGAAGACCTTCTGCGCAAACGCGGGGAAGATCGCGCCAAGGGTGAGGGCCAGCGCGACCATGGCGCGCGCAAGTTGGAGCGGTGATTTCACGGTCATCCCTCCTCAGCGCCTGCCGCCACCGCCGCGTCCGCCGCCACCGCTGCGTCCGCCGCCGCCACTTGTCCGCGCGCCACCTCCGCTCGGGCGACTCTGCATGCTCGACGCTCCCCGGCTGGCGTCGCGTTGCGTAGCGCCGCCACTTCCGACGCCGGAGAAGGCATTGTCTCGGCCACCGGCACTCGGGCCGGCTCGATCAGCGGTCGACGGACGATTTCCCGCACCGCCCGCTCCACCGACGCCACCGCGATCGCCCGCACCGCCGCGATCGCCCACACCACCACGATCGCCGACCCCGCCGCCGCCCGCGCCCTCGCGACCGCGAAAATCGTTGCGATTCTGGGCGCCACCTACGTTGTTCTTGCCGAATTTGTCGCGCGTCGCATTGTCGCGGTAGGCAACACCCTGGCGATGGCTTGGGTTGTGCTGCCATCCGCCGCCTGCATTGACCTTGGTGCGATCGAAGTTGCGATCGATGTTGACGGCTTTATTGACGTTGATGTTCACGTTGCCGCCGCCCCAATTGCAACCGCCGAAGATCGCACCCGCGGCCGCAAAACCGATGCCCCAGGCAATGCCGCTCGCAAGCGCAGCGCCAGGGTAGTACGCCGGGTAGGGCGGCCAATAGTACGGTGGGTAGGCCGGGTAAGACCATGCGCCGTAGACGACGGTCGGGTTGTAGGCGGGCACATAGATCACCTCCGGGTTGGCCGGCTCGATCTTCACGATCGTCTGCGTCGTTGCCGTTGCCGGCTCGACGACGACCTTCTGCTGTTCGTTCGACTTCAGGTTGCCTGCCTCTTGCGCCTTGGCCCGCATGCGTTGCACGGCATCGAGCACCGACTTCTGGTCTGCGAGGAATGCGTCGCCCAGTTTCTGCGTCCAGTCGAGCTTGTCGTTCATCGGCTCGAGGATCTGCGGAAACGCGACCAGCGACTTCACGCTGACATCCCAGGTCTCCTTTTCCACCGCCTTGACAGCGGCGTCGCCCTTGACGTTCGGATTGGCCTTCACCCACCGTGTTGCGTACACGATCTCCAGCGGATAGGTCGAGGCCATCAACACCTGCGAGAGCAGGTCGTCCGGGTAGAGGGCGATCGGCGCGACCAGCGCCTCGATCTCCTCCGGCTTCATAGGCGCGGCCGGGGCTTCGGCAGCCGCTTGTCCTTGTGCCGCGGGCTGCGCCGGGGGTGGCGGCTGGTTGGGTGGCGGCTGGTTGGGTGGCGGCACCGGGGGCGGTTGCGTTTGAGCGTTGACGCCGCCCGGCCCCAACGCCAAGGCCACGATCACCCACGCGCCGATCACGCGGGTCAGTCGCTTGCTCCACAAACTCATGGTGCGATGTCTCCTCTCGCCCCGGCAACACCGGCGTCGAGGTGGTCGATACGCCTGCGCCGCTGCGCGCCCGTCATGGCGCCCGTTTCGAACGTTGGTCTCACTCGAGCCGATCGATATTACCCGGACCGGCCGGCGGCGCCGCTGACAATGTGCAACAAGCCGTCACGCGGCGCGCCTTCGCCACGGTCGTCCGGGGCCGGCCGTAGAATCGCTCATTGCCGAGAAAGGACCCGGAGCATCGATGCTCTCAGCTGTTCCATCACCGTCGAAGGAGGACGCCGCAGGTAGCTCGCCGATCGCGAGCGTGCCGGAGATCGTCGAGGAGATCCGCCGCGGCAACATCGTCGTGCTCGTCGACGACGAGGATCGCGAGAACGAAGGCGACCTGGTCTTTGCGGCCGATTTCGTCAGCGCCGAGAAGATCAACTTCCTTGCCCGCTACGGACGTGGCCTGATCTGCATGCCGATCACGGCGGAGCGCGGAGCCCAGCTTGCCCTCACGCCGATGGCGGCGCGCAACCGCACCGTGCATGGGACCAACTTCACCGTAGCGATCGAAGCCGCAGAAGGAATCGCAACCGGCATTTCGGCCGCCGATCGCGCGCACACAATTCGCGTCGCCACGCGCCCGGACGCGCGCCCCGACGACATCGTGCAGCCTGGACATGTCTTTCCGCTGGTGGCGCACGCCGGTGGGGTGCTGGTGCGCGCCGGGCACACCGAGGCATGCTGCGACCTTGCGCGCCTTGCCGGCTTGAATCCCGCGGCGGTGTTGTGCGAGATCATGAACGACGACGGCACGATGGCCCGGTTGCCGGACCTGATTCCGTTCGCGCGCAAACACTCGCTCAGGATCGGCACGATCGCCGACCTCATCCACTACCGTGCGGCCACCGAATCACTGATCGAACGCATCGGCAGCCGGCACGTGACGACCGTCGCCGGCGAGTTCGAGCTCGTCGCCTACCGTGACCGGCCCACGGGCGCGATGCACCTCGCGCTGGTGCGCGGCTCGATTGCGCCCGACCGCGAGACGCTCGTGCGCGTGCACGAGCCGTCGTCGCTGCTCGACTTCGTCGAGGTCGACTTCAGCACCCACGCGTGGCCGGTCGCAAAAGCGCTTGCTGCCGTTGCGGCAGCGGGAGAAGGCGTGGTAGTGCTCCTGAACTGCGGCGAATCGTCCGACCAGCTGCTGGCGCAATTCAACGCACTCGGTGACCTCGCCGCAGGTGCGACGGCGCAGGGCGGCCGCAGCGGACGCACCGACTTGCGCACCTATGGTATCGGCGCGCAGATCCTGCGTGATTTGCGGGTGGGCGCGATGAAGCTGCTCGCGAAGCCGCGCAAGATGCCCTCGATGGCGGGTTTCGGGCTGCAGATCACGGGTTACCTGGAAGGTTGACGGATGGCCATCGACGCGATTGCGCCCGACCTGGACGGCGCCAGCCTGCGCATAGGGATCGTGCAGGCCCGCTTCAACGAATGGGCGGGGCAGGCCCTGGCGGAAGCCTGCCTCGAGCAGTTGCGCGAGCTCGGCGTCGACGACGACGACATCACGCACGTCACCGTGCCGGGCGCACTCGAGGTTCCGCTTGCGCTCGCTCGACTCGCACGGACCGACGATTTCGATGCATTGATCGCGCTCGGCTGCGTGATCCGCGGCGACACCTATCACTTCGACATCGTGGCCAGCGAATCGGCGCGCGGCGTTGCGCGTGTGTCGCTGGACTTCGGCGTACCCGTGGCCAACGCGATCCTGACGACCGACGACGAGGAGCAGGCGCGCGCGCGCGTCACTGAAAAGGGCCGCGACGCGGCCCGGGTGGCAGTCGAGATGGCCAACCTCATGTGGGCTCTGGGTGAGGATGGCGAAGCCGACAGCGACGAATAAGGCCGCGGCGTCGCCCGCGCCGCGGTCGGGCAATCGCAGTGCACGCCGGCGTGCGCGCGAACTCGCGCTGCAGGGCCTGTACGAATGGCTCGTCGGCGGCCAGGACGGCGCCGAGATCGAGGGCCACCTGATGGAACACGAAGGCTTCGAGCGCGCCGACGCCGAGCACTTCCGCCAGGTCCTGCATGGTGCGATCGGCGACGTGGCGGCGCTGCGTGCCGAGATCGCGCGTTACATCGATCGCGACGTGAAGGACTTGTCCCCGGTCGAACACGCGATCCTCCTCATCGGCGCATACGAGTTGAAGCACCGGCACGAGATCCCGTATCGCGTCGTGATCAACGAGGCGGTCGAACTCGCCAAAGGCTTTGGCGGGACCGAGGGCTTCAAGTACGTGAACGGTGTGCTCGACAAGCTCGCCGGCCAGCTGCGGCCGCAGGAAACCACGGGCTAGTGGTGCAGGGGCGGCGCGTTGGCATGACCGAGTTCGAGCTGATCGCGCGCTACTTCGACCGGCCGGTCGCCCCCGGCGGACCCGTGGCGCGCGGTATCGGCGATGACTGCGCTCTGCTCGACTTCGGCGGCTCGAATCAGCTCGCGGTGACCACCGACATGCTGATTGCGGGCCGGCATTTTTTTCCTGCCGACGCCGCGGACTCGGTCGGTCACAAGGCCCTGGCGGTCAACCTGTCCGATCTCGCGGCGGCGGGCGCCCGGCCCCGGTGCTTCTTCCTGGCCCTCGGCCTGCCGACCGCGGACGAGACGTGGCTGGCGGGGTTTTCGGCCGGCCTGTCGGCGTTGGCCGACGAGCACGGTTGCGTACTGGCTGGCGGTGACACGAATCGCACGCCGGTCACCGCAGGGCGCGCCGGTCCGATCACGATCTGCATCACCGCACTCGGCGAGGTAGAGCGCGGCGCTGCGCTGACCCGCGCGGGGGCGCGGGTGGGCGACGACATCTGGGTCTCGGGTCAGCTTGGCGATGCCGCGCTCGCCCTCGAGGAGCGCGCAGGCAACGCGACGCTCGCGCAGGTCGAGGCTCAAGCCGCCCGCCTGCGGCTCGAAAGGCCAACCCCCCGGGTGATCCTTGGTGTTGCACTGCGTCGGACGGCCACCGCATGCATCGACATTTCGGACGGGTTCATCGGCGATCTTGGGCACGTCCTGGCGCGCTCGGGTGTCGGTGCGTCCGTCAACTGGGCAGCGCTCCCGTGCACCGCCGCGATGCGGCGACAGCCGCAGGCAACGCAGCTTCGCTGCGTGCTCGCGGGCGGGGACGACTACGAGCTACTGTTTACGGCGCCCCCGTCGAGCCGGCCGGCAGTCCAGGCGGCTGGCGCCGAAGCCCACACACCCGTTACCCGCGTCGGCGCAATCACCGAAGGCCGGGATCTCGTCGTCCGTGACGAAGTCGGCCTGCCGATAGACATGCCGTTCAAGGCATATGACCATTTCGGGTCATATGACGCCACGCCATGAGCCGGGCGGTGCCCCGGGAGAACCGATGCCGCCGGCCGTGCTGGCAGCCGCGGAAGGTGCATCCCCGGCGCACCTCGAGACAGACCCGCACCACCCGCAACACCCCGACTGGCGGTTCCTGTTTCGTTCTCCCTGGCACCTGATTGCGCTGGGATTCGGCAGCGGCTTGCCGCGTCTGGCTCCCGGAACCTGGGGTACCGCCTTTGCGTGGGCGAGTTTCTCGATTCTGGACCGCTGGCTCGACGATCCTGGCTGGACGGTCCTGGTCGCAGGTGGCTTCGTGATCGGCATGCTGGCGGCGCAGCGCACCGGAGCGCGCCTGGGCGATATCGACAGCAGTCATATCGTCATCGACGAGGTCGTGGCGTTCTGGATCGTGCTGTGGCTGTTGCCCACGCGAGCGCCGACGTGGGTCGCGGCGCTTGCATTCGTGCTGTTTCGCATGTTCGATATTGCAAAACCGGCCCCGATCAAGCGTCTCGACGCACGGATGAAAAACGGATTCGGAGTGATGCTGGACGACATCGTGGCCGCGTTCTACACGCTGCTCGTGATCGCCGTCCTCTGGAGGCTGATGCGCTGATGAAGATGAACGACATGTCCGTCCAGCCGAACGAGGCGGCGGCGCGCATCGAGCGCCTCGCCTCGGAGCTCGGACGCGGACTGCTCGACAATTCGATGGTGCTCGCGACCGCCGAGTCGTGCACGGCGGGCGGCGTCGCCTATGCGATCACCATCCAGTCCGGGTCAAGCGCCTGGTTCGATCGTGGCTTCGTCACGTATTCGAACGAGTCGAAGGTGCAGCAGCTCGGCGTCTCGCCGGCCTACCTGCGCGACTTCGGCGCCGTCAGCGAGCCGGTCGCGCGGCAGATGGCGCTCGGGGCACTGACCCACGGCACGGCCCAGATCGGGATCGCCGTCACCGGGATCGCCGGCCCCGACGGCGGGTCGACTGAAAAGCCGGTCGGCACCGTCTGCTTTGGCTGGGCGATCCGGCGCGATCCGGGAGCGGCGCCATGGGTGCAGACGGCAACCCGGCACTTCGAGGGCGACCGCGCGGCGGTCCGCACTCAGGCTATCGTCACGGCTCTCGAAGAGACCGTATCCCTGCTGCGGCAACGCCGCGACGTCTGAGTCGGTGGATAGCCGGGCGGCGGCACGTTCCGTCGGGAACACGGCGCGGCGCCTCCGGGTCTTGGTGCAATTTCCGGATCGCAGACAAGTGCGCATTTCCCGTGGCGTCGGCCATGGACTGATTTCGTTGCAATGTGCGATCCGCCGTTCGTCGCGAACACTGCCCCCGTTTATTGCCGTCTGACAGCGATCAGATGTGTCACGACGTTCGACGTAACCGGATCATGCGATCTCTCTACCGTGGGCGCGAAGCGCCGGCGCATCACATAATCGCTTGCGTGGCATAGGTGAACATGCAGTGGTGTTCACTGCGTGACCGCTCCGGTCTTCCGTAAGCGTGCTTGCCCTGGGGTCGTCGATGTCGCCGTTCGGATCGCCGCCGCGACTGCGTCTTGCTCTGATCTTCTTCACCGAAGAAGACATGGTGATCGCACGCGAACTCGTGCGCACGATGCACTCGGAGCTGCTGCCGTGGGTCGTGGTCGAACGGCCGCCGTTCGAGGCCGTGCTGTTCGGGCGCGGTCCGCGCGCGGCGGATCCTGACGAACTGGCGATCATGCGGCTGAGTTCCGACGCCGAGCGTTTCGCGCGCCGGTCCTACGGCGACGCCATGCCCCCGATCGCAATGCGCAAACCGCTGCAGCCGGCACACCTGAAAATGGTGCTCGAAATGGGCGCGGCGAGCCTGATTCCGGAGCACATCGCGCGGCTCTCCCCGCAGACCCGGCCGCGCATCAGCGCCTTCCCGTACAACACGCGCCCGCTGGTCGTCCGCTGAGGCTGCCGCGGCGCTCTGCGCCGCACTCCGCGCCTCGGGTAGCCTTGCGGGTTACCGCGGTTCCGGGGAGTGCGTCGATGCCCGTCGAGGTTTTCATTCTGCTCGGCTTGATCCTGATCAATGGCATCTTTGCCATGTCTGAGATCGCGCTGGTCACGGCGCGCAAGACGAGGCTCCAGGTGCTCGTGGACCAGGGCGACCGCGGGGCGCAGGCGGCACTGGACCTGAACGAGGAGCCCACGCGGTTCCTTTCGACGATCCAGGTAGGCATCACCTCGATCGGCATCCTGTCGGGGATCGTCGGCGAGGCGGCGTTCGCCGAGCCACTGACCCAATGGCTGGGGAGCCTTGGCGTCGACGGACACGCGGCGCGGATCGGGGCGACTGCGTTCGTGGTGGTGATCGTCACTTACTTTTCGATCGTGCTCGGCGAACTGGTCCCCAAGCGGCTCGGCCAGATCGCCGCCGAGTCGGTGGCGCGCCGCATGGCACTGCCGATCCGCGGCCTTTCCATCGCCACCAAGCCGTTCGTCCGCCTGCTTTCGAGTTCCACCGACCTGATCCTGAAGATCTTCGGTGCCGGTTCCGATTCCGTGCAGCCGGTCACCGAGGAGGAGATCCACGCCCTCATCGAGGAGGGCTCGGAGTCGGGCGTGATCGACGCGCAGGAACGTGCGATGGTGCGCAACGTGTTCCGGCTCGATGACCGCCAGATCGCATCGCTGATGACGCCGCGTTCGGGCATCGTCTACATCGACCTCGACGACGGTCCCGACGAGAACCTGAGGACGGTCACGGACTCGGAGCACTCGCGCTTCCCGGTCGTGCGCGGGGGCCTGCGCGAGATCGTGGGTGTACTGAGCGCGCGCCACATGCTTCAGCAGCTGGCGCGCGGCGAGAAGCCGAACTTCAGCAGCGGCGTCCAGCCTCCGCTCTACGTGCCGGAGTCGCTGACCGGCATGGAACTGCTGGAGAACTTCCGCTCCTCGTCGGCGCACATGGCCGTCGTCGTCGACGAATACGGCGAGATCCAGGGACTGGTCACGCCGCAGGATCTGCTCGAGGCGATCGCGGGCGAATTCAAGACCCCGAGCGTCGAGGATGCGTGGGCGATCCAGCGCGCGGACGGGTCGTGGCTGCTCGACGGACTGATCCCGATTCCCGAGCTGAAAGACCGGCTCGACTTCGCGCGCGTCCCGGAAGAGGAGCACGGCAGGTACAACACCCTCTCGGGCATGCTGATGCTGCTCCTCGGTCGCCTGCCGCACACGACCGACGTGGTCGATTGGGAGGGCTGGCGTTTCGAGATCGTCGACATGGACGGGCGCCGCATCGACAAGGTGCTCGCGGTGAAGTTGCCCAAGCCGCCCGCGGAGGACGCGGAGAGCGACTGACGGGCACGCGCGGCTCCGGCGGCGCGAAGCTAGCGCCTCGCGAAATCCGCCTACGCCCCACCGCTCCGCAGGGGCGGGGGAATTCGAGCAGCGTGGCCTTCGGCCTTGGCTGAAGGATTGGATCGCAGCTTGCGGAAGCGGTTGATCTCGTCGCGTGTACGTTGCGCGACCCGACGTGCCTGCGCGGCGAAGTCCTCGGCGCGACTGGCGTAGAGGATGGCGCGCGAGGAGTTGATGATCAACCCCGTGCCGTCAGCGGTCTGGCCCGCCTCGACGCTTGCCTGGACGTCCCCGCCTTGCGCGCCGATGCCCGGCACCAGCAAGGCAAGATCGTCCGCGATCGCCCTGACGCGCGCCAGTTCGGCGGGGTACGTGGCGCCGACGACGAGTCCGAGCTGGCCGTTGGTCGACCAGCGCGTCGCCAGCCGGGCGACGTGCTCGTAGACCTTGCCGCCGGCAACGTCAAGCATCTGGAAGTCGTCGCCGCCCGCGTTGCTGGTGCGGCAGAGCAGGAACACGCCGCGTTCCGCATACTCGAGGAACGGCTGGATCGAGTCGTACCCCATGAAAGGCGAGAGCGTGACCGCGTCGGCGCCGTACCGCTCGAAGACCTCGCGCGCGTAGTGCTGCGCGGTGGCGCCGATGTCGCCGCGCTTGGCGTCGAGAATGACGGGAACACGCGGATACGTCGCCTTGATGTAGGCGATCAGTTCGGCCAGCTGCTCTTCGGCGGCGCTGCTCGCGAAGTAGGCGATCTGCGGCTTGAACGCACACGCAAGGTCGGCCGTCGCGTCGACGATCGCGCGGCAGAACGCATAGATCGCGTCGTCGCGCACGCGCAGGTGAGCCGGGAAGCGTGCCGGATCCGGGTCGAGGCCGACACAGAGCAGGCTGTCCGCGTCGCGCCACTGTGTGGCAAGCCGATGGCTGAAGAGTTCCACGACTGCGCATTGTAGGGAACGCCGCCGCTGCCGCGCGGGTGTCGTGTGTTACCTTGCGCGCCCTCCTTCATTGCACCTCGATGAACCGCATCACCAAGCCGGACCTGATCCTGCTGGCCGGCTTGACGCTGGCCTGGGGGCTCAACTGGCCCGTCATGAAATATGGCGTGCAGGAACTGCCGCCGGTCCTGTTCCGCGTGATCTGCATCGCCGGCGGGCTGGTTGCGCTGTGGGCCTACGCCCGCCTCACCGGCGTGTCGCTCGCGGTCGAGAACGGACGCTGGGGCACGATCCTTCGGCTGGCGATACCGAACGCGATCATCTGGCATCTGCTGGTCGTGATCGGCCTGCGCCTGCTGCCGGCCGGCCGCTCGGCGATTCTCGGCTACACGATGCCGGTGTGGGTGGTGATCGCGGGACTCCTGTTCTTCCACGAGCGCCCGACTGCGCGCCAGGCGTTCGGCGTGTTGTCCGCGTTCATCGGCATGGTGTTGCTGCTGTCGTCCGAGTTGGGCGTGATCGCCGGGCGCCCGCAGGCGACACTGCTGATCCTCGCTGCGGCCGCAGCCTGGGGTTACGGCACACACCTTCTGCGGCGCGAGCTGCGCGACATGCCGACGCTCGCGCTGACGTTTTGGATGCTCGCCATGACCCTGGTGGCGATGGTGATCTACACCACGTTGTTCGAACGCGGCGCATGGCGCATGCCGCACCCCGGCGAATGGGCAGCCATCGTCTACAACATGCTGCTGGCGATCGCGTTCTGCCACGCAGCCTGGTCGCACCTCGCCCGCACGCTGCCGCCGGTGGCAAGCAGCCTGTCGGTGATGATGATTCCCGTGCTCGGCGTCTTCTCGAGCGTATGGTTGCTCGGCGAAGCGCCGCTGTGGCAGGACTACGTCGCGCTTTTGCTGATCCTGATCGCGATGGCGGTGGTGTTGTTGCCGGCACGGCAGCCCGCCGCAGCGCCCGCGGCGCGGGCGAGCGGCGAATGACCCGGCTTCAAGCCGTCACGGGTGTGGTCAGAAGGCGCTTGATGTGCCCGAGCAGCTCTTCTTCCTGGTAAGGCTTGCCCAGGTATTCGTTGACGCCGATTTCGAACGCCAGGCTGCGGTGCTTCTCGGCTGTGCGCGAGGTGATCATGATGATCGGGATCTCGCGCGTCGAGCTGCCGCTGCGGATGTTGCGTGTCAGGTCGAAGCCGTCCATGCGCGGCATTTCGATGTCCACCAGCATGATGTCCGGTCGCGTGTCCTGCAGCTGGCGCAGCGCGTCGACGCCGTCCTTCGCCATCAGCACCTCGTAGCCGTTGCGTTCGAGCAGGCGCTGCGTGACGCGGCGCACCGTCAGGGAGTCGTCGACCACCATCACGACGGCCGGCGCATCGGCGCCCGAACTCGCGGCCTCCAGGCGTTCGCGTGCCCGGCGCGCTTCGTCCGAAGCGGCCTCGGGCGCCGTGTACGAAGGATGTGGCTCCGGCGCGCGTGCGATGAGCTGCACTGGGTTGATGATGAGCACGATCTCGCCGTTGCCGAGAATCGTGGCGCCGAGGATGCCCGCCAGGCGCGCGATCTGCTGGCCGACGTTCTTGACCACGACTTCCTGGTTGGTCGATATTTCGTCGACCGCGATGGCCAGCCGGTCATCGCCCGAGCGCAGGAGCACGACCGGCGTCTGCTTGGCGAGGTGGGGCACGATCTCTTCGCCCAGAAGCTGCGCGAGTGGACGCAGCACGACGTCGCCGATCGGCGCGAGCGTGACCTGCCCTTCCGCCAATGCAGGCAGGATCTGGGTCGGCTTGTAGCGCCGCACCTGCTCGACCATGCCCGCCGGAATTGCGTACCGGCGCCCGCCGATGCTCGCGAGCACGACTTGCGTCACGGCCAGGGTGAGCGGCAGGTACAGCGTGAAGCGCGTGCCCTTGCCCGCCTCGCTGGCCACCGCAATCCGGCCACCGAACGACGACAGTTCGGACCGCACGACGTCCATGCCGACGCCGCGGCCGGCGAGTTCGGTCACCTCGGTCGCGGTGGAGAAACCGGGCGCAAAAACGAGCTCCATCAGTTCTCGATCGCTCACCACCTGGTGGCGGCCGATGAGGCCGCGCTCGACGCCGCGGGCCCGGATCCGGTCGAGCGCCAGGCCCGTGCCGTCGTCGGAGAACACGACGATGATTTCGTTGCCTTCCTGGCGGACCTCGATCTCGAGTTCACCCACCTCGCGTTTGCCGCCGGCGGCACGCTGCGCGGGCATCTCGAGTCCGTGCACGATCGCATTGCGGACCAGGTGCTCGAACGGGCCGCTCATGCGCTCGAGCACGCCGCGGTCGATCTCGGTAGTGCCGCCACGAATCTCGAGATTGACACGCTTGTCGAGTTCCTTCGCGGTCTGGCGTGCGACGCGATAGAGGCGCTCGGCGACGTTCGAAAACGGCACCAGGCGCACGCGCATCAACTGCTGCTGCAGGTCGCGCGTGAGGCGCGACTGCGAAGTGAGGTCCTGGTCGGCCATCTGCAGGCCCTTGAGCATGTTGCTCTGGACCATGGCGACGTCTTCCACCGACTCGGCGAGCAGGCGGGTCAGCTCCTGCAGGCGGGTGTAGCGGTCGAACTCCAGCGGGTCGAACGCGGCGGATTCCTTGGCGAGCTGGTCGGCACGCGCCTGGATCTGCGCATCGGCCTGGATCTCGACTTCGCGCAGCTGCGTGCGCAGACGCCCGATGTTTTCGGTCAGGTCCAGCAGCGCGCCCTTGAGTGTCCCCACTTCGTTCTCGAGCTTGGCGCGTGCGATCGAGACTTCACCCGCCTGGTCGACCAGCTTGTCGAGCACGTCGGCGCGCACGCGGATGAACGACACCGGCTGGGTGGCCGTCTGCGACGGCGCCGCAGGTTGCGCGGTAGGCATCACCGGTGCGGGTGCGGTCGCCTGCGCTTCGCGCGGGCTCTCGCTCTTCGCTTCATGGCGGACGCTCGCCAGCTCGATCACCGGTGCCAGCGGCGCGCCGGGTTCGACCGGCTGCGGGGCGGCCGCCTTCGGTGCTTCGGGCGCCGCCGATACGGGCTCGGCGCCCGGACGCTGCAGGCGCTCGTAGAGCGCCATCGCATGGTCGTACTGGCTCTGCAGGTCCTCGATGATCACGTGCGGGACGTTGACGAGCTGCATCGCCGCTTCGATGCGCGTCTCCATCTCGTGCACCAGTTCGCCCAGCCGCATCGCGCCGGCCATCCGCGCGCTGCCTTTGGCCGTGTGCATCTGGCGCATCAGCTCGCGGGCCACCCCGCGATCGTTCGGGTTGGCCGCCAGGGCACGCAGGCCGCCGCCGATCGCGGGCAGCAGGTCGTGTGCTTCGGCAAGGAACACCGGCAGCAGATCCGGATCGAGCTCGTCGCGCACCGTGGACACGAACGCCTTCGGCTCGTCGTCGCTCGGCTCGGTCAGCACGACGACCGGAGCCGCCGAGGGCGTCGATGAAGCGGTCTGGCGCGCCAGCCATTCGTCGGCCTGCTCGTCGGTGACTGCCGGCGGGGGCACCGCCCGAGCCTTTGCGCGCGGCGGCGCCACGTTAATTTCTTCGACCGCGATGGCGCTTGCGGCGCCGGGCGCACCGAGTCCGTCGTCGGACGCGGCGACTTCCGGCTCGGCTGCCCGCGGTGCCGGCTCGGCGCGCACCAGCGTCGGTTCGGCATGGGCTGGTCGCCCCGAGAGGTGGCGTATCTGCCGCAACACCTCCTGTACCGCCGCGACATCGCGCGGCGAGTCGGGCGGATAGATGCCGGCCGCGAACTGATGCAGCATGCCGCGCATGCGCTCGACGGCCAGCTCGAGCGCGTCGAACTGCGCGGCGCTCATCATCGGCGGCGCGAGATCGCCTCGGCGGCCGAGCTCGTGCATGAGGTCGTCGAGGACGTCCGCGATCGTCCAGACCGGCGTCAGTCCGACGGTTGCCGAGATCCCGGAAAGCGAATGCGCACGGCGCACCGTCGCGGCGTTCACGGCGCGCGTCGGCTCGAAGCGCCACTCGGCGATGTCCTGCGCCAGGGTGCGGATCGATTCGTCGGCTTCGTTGAGAAAGACCGAGTAGAGACCATGGCTGATCTCCACCGGGCCGATGCGCTTGATGTTTTCGTCGGCGTTGACGGCCTCGGGCATCGCAGAGGGCGGCGCCGCGACCGGTGCGGCCTCGATGCGCTCCTCCAGAACCGGCACGTCCTGAATCGCCTCCTCGAGAACCGGCACGTCGATGGCCTCGACCTCGATTACCGGAAGGGTATCCGCCGGCGCTGCTTCGACAACCGGCGGCGCGGCCACGGCCGGAGCTTCGATCGCGGGCGCGTCGATCGCCGCCGGCACTGCAACGGGCGGCGCGGGTTCCGCCGCAGGCGGCTTGACGACCGGCAGCTCGGGTGCTTGCGGCGCAACCGCCGCCGCCATCGGTGCGACGATCGTGGGTGTGATCAGGGTCGGTGCCGGGATCGTGATCAGATCGGCGCCCTGCGTCCCGGCTGGCAGCGCGGCGGGCGCGTCAGAAGTGGCCCCGCTGCCGGGCGATTTTGGCGGCGCCGTGCTCCCGTATTCGAATGGCGCGCCTTCGCGCACACGTTGGGCGGCGGCGACCAGCTCGTGCACGTCGACCGCGGCGCGCGGGTTGTTCGCCATCGCGCTGATCCAGTCGCGCATCAGGCGATGCGCGGCGGCGGCCAGCCGGATCAGGTCGTCGTTGGCGGGGCGCTCCTGAGCCAGCCAGAGGTTGAAGCATTGCTCGATCGCCCAAGCGCCTTCGCCGAACTGCTTCAGCCCGACCATGCGGCTCGAGCCCTTCAGCGTATGGAACGCGCGCCGCACCGTGGTCAGCGTGGAGTTGTCGTCGGGCGTCTTGCGCAAGGCGGCCAGCTGCGTCTCGATCGTCTCCAGGACCTCGTTCGCCTCCTCGACGAAGATGTCGTGCAGTTCGCGATCGGCCGCGGCATCGGTCTCGGGCAGGGGCGCAGTCGGCGCCGGAACGTCGGGCGCCGCCTGCGGTGCCAACAGGCTCGCCAGATCGCGCGCCACGGACGGCTCGCGCAGGGCGGCAAACTGGGTCAGCAGGACCGCCGCACGCGCGATGCGATCCTTGAGCTTGGCATCGTCGAGCAGGTCGGCTTCGTTGGCCATCTGCGGCAGCAGGCGACTCAGGCCTTCGAGGGCGGCGCTGTCGCTGTTGTTGAGCACGAGGCGCTCGGCCATCGCCTGGGCGAGCTCGAGGTGCTGCGCGGAGGACGTTTCGATGTTCTCCGGCCGGCGCATGTCGGCCGCGCGCGGCTCGGGAATGCGCGCCGTGATCGTGTCTTCGGCATCGACGGCGGCGCCGGCAGTCTGATGGGTCAGGTCGGCGGAGAACACGCCGGTGGCCGGGTCGAAGCGGAACATGCCGCGCGGACGGTCGATGTCCTGGCCCATGCTCTCGATGAAGAATCCGACCGCGCCCAGATTGCCGGCGATGCGCGCGAACTCTTCAGGCCGCGCGGGCGCCTTGGGATCGGCAAACGCGCGGACGGAAGCCTGGACCGAGCGCAATGCGGCAACGGGTTCGTCGGCGCCGAGCACGGACAGCACACCGCACACCTGGTCGAACATCGGCGCGGTCGCTTCGAGTTCGCCGCGTTCCGCCGGATTGCGGAAGAACCGGTCGAGCCGCTGCTCGATCTCGCGCAGCTGCGCCTGCGTCTCGACAACCACGGTGCCCATCGTGAGGCGGTCCTGCGCCTTGCGCGCAAGGTCCGACAGCCAGGGCGCGGAATCGGGCAGGGTCTTGCCGGCGTAGGCAGCCTGCAGACGTTCGATGACCGCCTGCCCGCGCTGCGCGTACTCGTCGTCGGTGTGCGGCAACTGCTCGACGCCGATTTCGACGAACAGGAGCGCGGAGGCGACCTCGAGGCCAAGCGTGTCGCGCACGTTGCTGGCGAGGCGAGCGTATTCCCGCGTCGCGCCGCCGATGGTCTCCAGGACCTTCTCGATGGCCTTCGCGTCCAGCCGCGCGGCGGCACCGCGCGCCTGGGTGATCACGGCGGTGAACTTCGCGCCGTCGTTGTTGGCCGCCGCGACGCCCACGATCTGACCCCACAGGGTCTTGGCCTGTGTCAACGCCTCCTTGACGAGGCGCATCGACTCCGCATCGAGGGTCGTGAGCGTCGGGCGTTCGAAGTCGGGCGTGATCAGCGCGGACAGGCCGTACAGGCGCTTGATCTCGGCGACGCGGTGAACGCCGTCATCGGCGCGGCCGACGTAGTACAGCGTGTCGATCATCAAGCGTTCGGCCACCGCCGCTCCGCCGTCGATCAGGCGCCGCAGCTGCAGGTTCAACCGGGCCAGCACGCGCTTTAGATCGGTGTCGACCACGAGCTGGCGCGCCGCAAGGGCCTCGAGCAGCCCGCGCACCACCCACCAGAAGCTGCGGGTCAGGCCACGCAGGGGAAGCTGCTCGATGTCGGCGAGCGCGTCGCGCATCTGTGCGCGTGAGCGTGCGTTCTCGACGTCGCGCAGGAAGCCCAGCAGCCCTTCCTCGAAGCGCACCCGGCGGACGCGCAGCTGGTCCGACGTGAGCGGGCGCGACTCGAGGCGATGGAACGCCGGCCGCCGGGTCAGGTCGGGAAACACCAGGTCGGCCGGGTGAACGCGCGGCGCCTGGTTGAGCGTCAGGATGTCGCGGTAGTAGGGGAACAGCCGGATCGGCTGGTTGGGTCGGCCCGACAGGACCCCTTCGAGGTAGGCGACGACCGCGGACGCAACGGTCTCGACGGCCCGCACGGCCGATGGGCCGCACTCCTTCGGGTCGTTCTCCCACCGGCGGAACAGCTGCTCGAGCGCTTCGGTGACCAGGGCGACGCCGCGCAGGTCGAGCAGTTGCAGCGCGCCGTTGGCCTGGTGCACCTGGCTTGCCGCATTGCGCAGGCTCTCGAGGTCCTGCTTGGATCCAAGGAACACCTTGATGCCGTTGACCGCCTGGCCGAGCGACGTGCGGATCTCGTCGATGACCCAGGCGAGCGGCGCCGTGTCGGGCGCGACGTCCATCAACTGGTTGGGATCGTTCGTCTCGGTCATGGGGGACTGCCTGCCAAAAGAATTCCGAACAAGTGCGCGGCGGCCGACGTCGCCTTCGCCGGACGTCCGCGTCGTCCCGCGTTACGCAACGCGGAACCGCGAGATCGACGCCTTCAATTCGCGCGCGAGCGTGGCGAGCTGGCCGATCGACTGCGCGGCCTGCCGGGTTCCTTGCGACGTCTGGTCGGTCACGGCAAGAATCCGCTCGATCGAGACGGCGACACCGCCGGCCGATTCGGCCTGTTCGCCGGTCGTGCCCGCGATGCGTTCGATCAGTTCCGCGAGCTGGCGCGACACCCGGCCGATGTCGGCCAGCGCAGTGCCGGCAGCGTCGGAGAGCTTGGTTCCTTCGACCACGCCCTGGGTGCTCTTCTCCATGGCGGTCACGGCGTCCTGCGTGTCGGTTTGAATCGTGCGCACCAGCGCGCCGATCTGCTTGGCCGCCTCGGCGGAGCGGTCCGCGAGGCGCTGCACTTCTTCCGCCACCACCGAGAATCCGCGTCCGGCTTCCCCCGCCGACGCGGCCTGGATGGCGGCGTTCAACGCGAGCACGTTGGTCTGTTCCGTGATGTCCGTGATCAGTTCGACGATCTCGCCGATCTCCTGCGACGATTCGCCGAGGCGCTTGATCCGCTTGGCGGTTTCCTGGATCTGCTCGCGGATCTCGTTCATGCCCGCGATCTGGTTGTACACCGCGCGCTGACCGCGCTCGGCGGCATCCAGCGATGTGCGCGCCACCTTGGCCGACTCGGATGCGCTCTTCGATACGTCGTTGATCTGCGCCGCCATCCGGATCACCTTGTCGCCGGTGTCCTTGATCTCGCGCGACTGCGCTTCGGACGCGGTAAGAAGGCGGGTGGCGATGTCACGCGCCTGCGTCGATGCGGTGCTCACCTGTTCCGCCGCCACGTTGATGCGGCCGACCAGACCGCGCAGTTCCTCGACGGTGTAATTGACGGAGTCCGCGATCGCGCCGGTGATGTCCTCGGTCACGGTCGCCTGCACGGTCAGGTTGCCGTCGGCCACCTCCTGCAGTTCGTTCATCAGGCGCAAGATCGCGGCCTGGTTCTGTTCATTCGAGCGCTTGGCCTCCTCCTCCAGGCCCATGGCTTCGGCGCGCTGCTTTTCCGCCTCGACCGCGCGCTTGCGGACGTCCTCGAGAAGAACCTTGACGATCAGCACCGCGGTGAATAGCGTCAGTAAGCCCGCCAGGCCCATCAGCACGAAGTTGACGCTGCGCTCGCGCTGCTCCGCCCGATACTCAAGCGCGAGTTCGGACACCTGGGAGCGCAACGGCTCCGAGTCGCGCAGGATCGACAGCTCGGCGTCCTTCGCCTGCACCAGGGCTGGCAGGCCGCTGAGCGAACTGCTGATCGAGTTCTGGAAGTCGGCGTAGATCTTGGCGAGTTCCTGCAGGCGCGCGCGCGTGTCGCCGTCGGTCGTGGCTGCGATGCGCAGCGTGTCGCTTCCGGCCAGCAGCGCCTGGGTGAGGTCGCGGAACAGGCTGATGTCGCGGCCGAGCGTCAGCGCGATCTCCGCGTTGGCGGTCTCGCTCGTGATCATCGAGTTCGCGCTGCGTCCGAGGCGCTGCGTCAGCATGACGAGCTGGCCCGCCGCCGCGATTTCGCGCGCCGGCGCGCCGCTCTGCAGCTTCAGTGCGGCGATCTCCTCCGTCAGTTGCAGCAGACGCGGGCTGGTGTCGTTGATGCGCTTGATGAGCGAGCCGAAGGAAAGCAGGATCTTTTCCTGCGCGATGATCACGGACGCGGCCGCTTCGGAGGCGCGCCAGCGCTCGAGCAGGCGCGTGACGGAGCGCTGGATCGCGAGCGAGGAGGGAGAAAGCCCGCGTGCCGGATCGCCCTTTTCGAGCGCATCGAGGTTGGCGGCAATGCGATCCCGGCTGTCGCGCAACTCGCCCAGGGCGATCAGGTTGCCGTTGATCGCGATCGGCGCCGCCTTGGCGAGGCGCTGCGTGTGCATCAGCGTGTCACCGACGATCTCGGCCTGCAGGGTGCCATTGGTCGACTGCCGGTTGTCGATCGCCACGATCGCCGCGACCAGAAGCGCGAACACCGCGAGCAGGATGAACAGCACCTGCACCTGCACGTTGACCGGCTTGTCGCCGATTACCGGCAGCTTCCACGCGATCAGGCGCTCGATCAGCGGCGTGCGCGCGGTGCTTGCGGCGGTCGCAGCGCGCACGGCCTTGCGCGAGATGCGCTGCGTTCCCGGTGAGCGCCGGGCCGGAGTCTCCGCGACGGGCGCATCCACCGGCGCGAACTCGGTGTAGCGAAACGGCTCGCCGCCCGGCTCTTCATTGACGGTATCCGGGGCCGGAGCCTTCGCCTTCTTGCGGCTGACGCCGATGTCCAATGCCATTTCTTTCTCCCTCGTCGCGGCGGTCTGCCACCGCCGCCGACTAGCTGGTGATCGGCGTCACGCCTGCTCGTGGCGCCGATCGATCCCCTTGTTCACTACACGCCGACGCTGGAAAACACCTCCGCCGCGACCAACTTCGGCAGATCCAGTTCGGTCAGAACCGTTCCATCGAGATCGCGATACCGCTGCATCTCCCACGGACGCGCCGCGTTGGCCGCGGTGCCGAGTTCCTCGAGTTCGCGAATGTTGCGCAACCCGAACGCGCGCGAGATCAGGACCCCGGCGTTCACCTTGAGCGTCGGCCCGAACACGAGCAGCTGCTGCCCCTGGTCCTGCGCCAGCGGCGCACGCCCCGAAAGTTCCTGCAGGTCGATCACACCGATCAAGCGGCCGCGCACGTTGGTCAGGCCGCGGTACCACGGGCGCGTCCAGGGAACCGGCGCAATGTCGGCGGTGGCCACGATCTCGCCCGCGGTCGCCATGTCCAGCAGATAGCTGTCGTTGCCGATGCGCACCGCAAGGCGCAACGGCTGCACCGGCGTGTGCGGCGCCGCCTTCAGGCGTTCCGCAAGCTGCATCGAGAACTCGCGCAGCTTGTGGCTATGTTTGCTGCCTGCATCCATGAGGTTTGTCCGAGAGGGCGGATCAGCCGAGCGCGGAAATCTTCTCCAGCAACTCGTCCACCTTGACCGGCTTGGTTACATAATCGCGTGCACCCTGGCGCAGTCCCCAGATGCGGTCGGTCTGGAGGTTCTTGCTCGTGCACATGATCACGGGGATGTGCTGCGTGGCGGGGTCTTTCGACAGCTGGCGCGTGAGCTGGAATCCGTTCTGGCCCGGCATCACGACGTCCATCAGGATCAGGTCCGGCAGTTGCGACTTGAGCTTGAGGACCGCTTCCTCCGCGTTCTCGGCCGCCGAGACCGTGAAGCCGTTTTTGGTCAGCAATTCGGTGAGGAAATAGCGCTCGGTCGGGGAGTCGTCAACGACCAGCACCTTCTTGATCGGCATCTTCTGCTCCACCTGCGCCGTTGCAGGGTCAGTTGATCGAGTGCTGCCGCACGGCGGTCAGCAGGCTGTCCTTGGTGAACGGCTTCGTCAGGTACTCGCTCGAGCCGACCATGCGACCGCGCGCACGGTCGAACAGTCCGTCCTTCGACGAAAGCATCACCACCGGTGTACGGGAAAAACGTGGACTGCGCTTGATGAGGGCGCAGGTCTGGTACCCATCGAGACGCGGCATCAGGATGTCGCAGAAGATGATGTTCGGCGCGTGGTCGTTGATCTTGGCGAGCGCCTCGAACCCGTCCTGCGCCAGGATCACCTGGCAGCCGGCCTGCGTGAGAAAGATCTCCGCGCTGCGCCGAATGGTGTTCGAGTCGTCGATCACCATGACCTTCTTGCCACGGATGTCGGAAAAATCCGGCACGGACATCAGTTCTCTCCGTAATTCGACTCGGCGACGTGCTGGCCGCGCACTCCCTGTGATCGCGGCAACCCCGCTCGACTCAATGCGCCGTGCAAAATGGGGTCGCTAGATCTCGACCATTTCGAAGTCTTCCTTGCGGGCGCCGCATTCAGGGCAGGTCCAATTCGGCGGCACATCCTCCCACCGTGTTCCCGGCGCAATGCCGTCATCCGGTAGTCCTGCCGCTTCGTCGTAGATCCACCCGCAAATCAGGCACATCCATGTGCGCGTGGCTTGCGTGGTCTCTGTGGTCATCCGCCGGAATTCTTCAACGAATTCGATAAGATAGTGAGGGCGGTGCATGATAGCCTGTGACTCGAAAAGCGGGAGAATTCCGGGCCTTCCCGCCGAGGAACGAGCGCCGCGCGAGCCGAAGGGGTCGCCGGTTGCAAATGCGGGCCCGAGCGGTGGGCGGTCGTGTCGAGAGGCTAATGGCCCACCAAATCCCGACCTCCGACCATCCTTGGGGCGATCCCATTCCTGCCGTGCCGAGGCGGCGGGCTCACATGCCAGCGAGCGGGAACAATTCAGCAGAGCGTGACCGCGCGCCGCGCGGCATCTACGTCATCACGCCCGATTGGGCTGACACGCAGCGGCTGGTGGCAGCGGTCACCGCGGCAATCCGCGGCGGGGCCGCCGCGGTTCAATACCGCAACAAGGCCGCGTCCTTGGCCCTGCAGCGCGAACAGGCGGAAGCGTTGGCGCACATCACCCATTCGGCCGGACTACCCTTTTTTGTGGACAACGATGCGGCGCTCGCGCTTGCCGTGGGCGCGGACGGGCTGCACATCGGCCGCATGGACGGGGACCCGGCGGAGGTGCGTGCGAAACTGCCGCGCGCCATGATGCTGGGCGTGTCCTGTTACGCCGACCTCGCGCGCGTGCAGACGGCAATGCGTGCGGGTGCGAGCTACGTCGCGCTCGGTGTGATGTTCCCGTCGCAGACGAAGCCCGACGCGGCGATCGCGCCCGCCGGGATCATCGGGGCAGCACGGCAGCGCGGAGCACACGTGGTGGCGAGCGGCGGCATCAACGGCGAAAACATCGGCTCCGTTGCCGCGGACGGTGCGCAAGCGGTGGGCGTGGTGAGTGCGGTGTTCGATGCGACGGAGCCGGAGCGCGCGGCCGCCGAGCTCGCCGCGCGTTTTGTTTCGGGAGCGCGAGAGATATGACGAGTGCGGGCGCAAACGAGCGGCTGTTCGAACGAGCGCAGCGAACGACGCCCGGCGGGGTGAACTCGCCCGTGCGCGCGTTTCGCTCCGTAGGTGGAACGCCGCGCTTCATCCGGCGCGCGGAGGGCGCGTACCTGTGGGATGCCGAGGGCAAGCGATACATCGACTACATCGGCTCGTGGGGACCGATGATCGCCGGGCACGCGCACCCGGAGGTGGTGCACGCGGTCCAGGCCGCTGCCGCGCACGGCTTGAGCTTCGGTGCGCCCACCGAAGCCGAAGTCGAAATGGCCGAACTCCTGGTGCGATTGGTTCCTTCTATGGAGCAGGTGCGACTCGTGTCCTCCGGCACCGAGGCGGCGATGAGTGCGCTGCGGCTCGCGCGCGGGGCCACACGAGGGCCGAGCGGGGGCCGGCGCAAGATCGTCAAGTTCGAAGGCTGCTACCACGGTCACGCCGATGGCCTGCTCGTCAAGGCGGGCTCGGGCGCACTCACGTTCGGCAATCCGAGTTCGGCGGGAGTGCCGGCCGAGATCACGCAGCACACGCTGGCACTCGACTACAACGACAGCCAGCAACTCGAGGATGCATTCCGGCGCCACGGCGATGACATCGCGGCAGTGATCGTCGAACCGGTCGCCGGCAACATGAATCTCGTGCGTGCCGGGGACGAATTCCTGCGCACGATGCGGCGCCTTTGCACACATCACGGTGCGCTCCTGATCTTCGACGAGGTCATGACCGGATTCCGCGTCGCGCTGGGCGGTGCGCAGGGGCTGTTCGGCATCGCTCCCGACCTGACCGTACTCGGCAAGGTCATCGGCGGCGGCATGCCGGTCGCGGCGTTCGGCGGCCGGCGCGAGGTGATGGGACAACTCGCACCGCTCGGGCCCGTGTATCAGGCCGGGACGTTGTCGGGCAATCCGGTTGCCGTCGCGTGCGGTCTCGCGACGCTGAAGATCGTGCAGCAACCCGGCTTCTACGACCGCCTGACCTTGCAGACGCACCGCCTGGTCGAAGGACTGGTCGCTGCCGCACGCGCGTTCGCTGCCCAAGGGCTGGCGTTCAGCGCCGATAGTGTCGGCGGCATGTTCGGTCTTTACTTTGCACCGGCAGTGCCCGCCAGTTATGCGCAGGTCATGCAAACCGACAAGGCGCGCTTCAATGCCTTCTTCCACGCCATGCTCGAGCGTGGCGTGTACCTGGCACCGTCGGCATATGAGGCGGGCTTCGTTTCCGCCGCGCACGCCGACACCCACCTCGCCGCCACGCTGGCGGCCGCCCGCGAGTCGTTTGCCGTGGCCGTGAAGGCCGGAACTGCGGCATGAAAGGTCCCTTTGCGGAACTCGGCGCGAGCGCGCGGGACGAAAGCACCATGCTGACGAGAGCGAGCTGGTGGTGGATTCCGCTTGCGCTGGTGCTGTTTGCCCAGGCCGCGGGCATTGCTGCCCAGCCGGTGCGCACCGACAACCTCGAAGCCGAACTGGTCGCGGCGACCGATGCCGTCGTTCCCGGGCAGGCCCTTGTCGCCGGGCTGCGCCTGAAACACGACCAGGACTGGCACACGTACTGGCAGGTTCCGGGTGACTCGGGATTGCCGACGCGAATCCAGTGGAAGCTGCCGCCGGGCTGGAGCGCGGGGCCGATCGAGTGGCCATTGCCGCAGCGCTTGCCGGTCGGGCCGCTCATGAACTATGGCTACGAAGGCGAAGTGCTGCTCCTTGCGACGCTGACGCCCCCGCCGGGCCTGAAGCCGGGAACCAACGTCGATCTCGCGGCGCGTGGCGAGTGGCTGATCTGCAAGGACGTCTGTATTCCCGGCGGCGCCGACCTCAAGCTCGAGCTGCCGGTGCGCGACACCGCCGGGCCGGGTCGCCGTGCAGCGTTGTTCGCCTCGATGCGCGCGCGCGTGCCCACGCCGATCGATCTCGAGGGTGCGCAGGCGGTGATCGATTCGAGTCGAATCCGTCTCTCCTTCGTGCGTGCGGGCAATACCAAGGACTTCGCATTCTTCCCGCTCGAAGAGGGCCGCATCGACCCGGCCGCAAAACAGCCCGTGACGCGCTCGGGCGAGCGCGTGATGCTCATGCTGACCGCCGCGCAGCCCGTGGGCGGCGACTTCAATCGTCTCAAGGGCGTGCTGGTTGCCGACGGCGGGCCGGCGAACGCCGATCGCGGCGGATGGGCGGGCGTCGTCGACATTCCCTTGCAGGCCGGTTCGCTTGCCGTGGCCCCGGCGCCCGGCCCGGAAAGCGGCGCTGCGCTCGTTGTGGCCGGGGGCGCCGCGCCCGTCACGTTCTGGATCGCGCTGGTCGGCGCCTTCGTCGGCGGCCTGATCCTCAATCTGATGCCGTGCGTATTCCCGGTTCTCTCGTTGAAGCTCGTCTCGCTGCTCCAGCACCGACGCGTCGACGAGGGGGGGCCGACGCGGCGACCGCTGGTTGCACACGGCGCTGCGTTCATGGGCGGCGTCGTCCTGAGCTTCGTCCTGCTCGCCGCGGTGATGATCGGCCTGCGCGCGAGCGGCGCGCAACTGGGCTGGGGCTTTCAGCTTCAGTCACCCTGGGTGATCGGCACGCTGACGGCGCTGTTCTTCCTGATCGGCCTGAACCTGCTTGGTTCGTTCGAATTCGTGGCCGGGAGCGGCATCGCCAGCAGCCGTACGGCACGGGAGCTGCAGGACGACCGCCCGACCGGCAGCTTCTGGACCGGCGTGCTCGCGGTGGTCGTGGCGGCTCCTTGCACGGCGCCTTTCATGGGCGCCGCACTCGGCTACGCGGTGACGCAGCCGGGACCCATTGCCATCGCCGTCTTTGCGACGCTCGGAGTGGGGATGGCCACGCCCTATCTGCTTCTAACGCTGTTCCCACAGGCACTCGCACGCTTGCCGCGTCCAGGCGCGTGGATGGCGCGGTTCAAGCAGCTCATGGCCTTTCCGATGTTCGCCACGTGCGTCTGGCTGTTGTGGGTGCTCGCACAGCAGATCGACGAGAACGGCGTCGCCGGAACGCTCGGCGCGCTCGTCCTGTTCGGGATGGCGGCATGGTCGCTCGGACTCGCACAGCGCGGGGCGCGGGGCTTCCGCTGGGTCGCGGCCGCCTCGGCGGCGCTGGCTGTCTACGCGATCGTGGCATCGACCGACGCGGGTACGAGCGCGGTCGCCCGGACGACCGGCGCCGAAAGGTCCGCCTGGAAGCCCTGGAGCGCCGCGGCGGTGGAGAGCGAACTGCGCGCCGGCAGGCCGGTCTTCGTCGACTTCACGGCCGCGTGGTGCGTCACGTGCCAGGCCAACAAGCGCCTCGTGCTGAACAGCCGCGCCGTCGCCAGCGACTTCGCGGACAAGCGCGTCGTGTTGATGCGCGCGGACTGGACCAACCGCGACCCCGCGATCACGCAGGAACTGGCGCGGTTTCAGCGCAACGGTGTGCCGCTGTACGTCCTCTACGACGGCCGAGGCCGCGTCCGCATCCTGCCCGAGTTGCTGACTGAAAACGCGGTCCTGGGCGCGCTCGCTTCGCTCTGAGCCCGCGGTGCGCTTGCTGCGATCAGCGCTCGGGCAGGGCAAAGACGAACACGCAGCTTCCCGCCGCCACGGCCACTCGCTCTCGGCCGTTGACGGTGTAGGAGATCGGCGAGCCGCGTACGCGCGAGCCTAGGCTTATCTTCCAGAGTTCCCTTCCCGTATCCGAGTCGAACGCGTAAAAGCGATCGCGATACCCGGCGAAGGCGACGCCACCGGCGGTGGATAGCACGCCGCCGACCGTCCACACGAAGCTGTCGGGACCGGTGCCCACCTGCGCCTGCCAACGGATCGCACCGGTCGTGGCGTCGATGGCCTTCACGGTTGCAATCGCGGGGAGGTTCGCGGCGTAGGGCGTCCCGGCGCCGGCCTCGAACCGCTCGCCGCGCTCGTAGGTCAGGTTGTCGTTGCGAAAGAACATTCCTGCTGCATCGCTGGACGGAACGAACACGAGCTTGCGCTCGCCATCGAACGACGGCGGCCACCAGTTGGTCGCGGCCATGATCGCCGGCCACACCACCGTTCCGTTGGTGCTCGGCCGCGCACTGTCGGCGCTGCGAGGCCGGCCCTTGGCGTCGAAGCCTTCGTTCCAGGTCTGCTTGACGTACGGCTTGCCGAGGAGGAACGCGCCGTCGGTCCGGTCGAGGACGTAGTAGAAGCCGTTTCGATTCGCCCAGAGGACCAGCGGGCGCAGGCGACCGTCCCACGGCAGGTCGGCAAGGATCGGCTGCTGGTTCGAGTCCCAGTCGTGTTCGTCGTGCGGCGTGAATTGGTAGTACCACGCGAGCTTGCCGGTGCTCGCGTTGACGGCAACGACGCTGCTGGAGAACAGGTTGTCGCCTTGCCGGACATCGGCCCGAAACGCCGGCGAAGGGTTGCCCGTGCCCCAGATCAGCAGGTCCTGCTTCGCGTCGTATGCGCCGGTGGTGGGCGTCGGCGCGCCTCCTGTCTTCCACGAGTCGCCGGCCCACGTGTCGTGCCCGAACTCGCCCGGTCCTGGAACGGTGTCGAAGCGCCAGAGCAGCCGACCCTGGTCCGGATCGAATGCGGCCAGCAAACCCCGCGCGCCGAACTCTCCGCCGGCGACACCCACGATGATGCGCCCCGGAATCGCGAGCGGGGCACTCGTCATCGAATAACCGTCGCGATAGTCGATGACCTGCACATCCCAGCGCATCCGGCCTGTATTTGCATCGAGCGCGACAAGGTGCGCGTCGATGGTCGCGAAATAAACCGTCGTGCCCAGGACCGCGACGCCCCGGTTGGGCGTCCCGCAGCACAACGAGAGCCGTGCCGAGACCTGGCGGCGAAAGGTCCACAGCACCTCGCCGGAGGCCGCATCGAGCGCGATGACGGCCTCGCCGGACTCCGTGACATACATGACCCCGTTTGCAACGAGCGGCGACACCTGCAACTCGCGGTCGGCCTGCCTCAATTGCGCAACCCACGCGATGCGCAGATCGGCGACCGTGCTCTTGTTGACCTCCTTCAGGGAGCTGTGCCGGTGTCCCTGCACATTGCCCGCGTAGGTCAGCCACTGGTCGGGATGTGCGTCGGCCTCGAGGATCTGCCGAGGCGCGACGTCCACACGCAAGCGCCCTTCGCCGGTGGAGGCGGGAGCGTTGCCACGTTGGCTGAGCGCGAGTTGGCGCACGTAGGCGTGCACCTCCCAGATCGCGGCGTCGTCGAGCGGCTGCGGGGCCATGGCCGTGCCTTCGCGGCCCCATTTTGCCGTCGAGAAGAACGACCAGTCGGACTTGGTCGCCACTGCGTCGATCAGGCTCGGGCCGGTGTTGCCGCGCGCATCGGATCCGTGACAGGTCGCGCAATGCTGGCGGAACGCGTCGCGTCCGTGCTCGACGTTTTCCGCCTGGGTCATCGCATTGTGGATGGCCGCGTGCGGATTCGGATTGTCGGCCAGCGCCGCCAGATAAACGGCGCTGCCCGGCCTGATCCACCGCGCAAGGTCCATGAAGGGTATGGCCGGCAGCTCACCTTGCAGCTTTTCCCGCAGCACTGCGTGCCGCCAGGCGATTTCCGGGCTCGCGCGCCGCACCAGCTCCGAGCCGGCGACAGCAAGAACGACCAACGCGGCCACCAGCGTCAGTAGAACGCGGCGACGTGTCACGAAATTGGAGTGAACTGCGGTTTCAGCGGAAGCGGGAGAGGCAGGAAACGATCGGCCACTGTGGATCACGAGGGCGAAACGATTGTGCCATACGGTCCTCGATGCAATAGGCAGATTCGAGGTTTCAAAACCGACCTCCTCTAGTATTCTGCGTGCGCACAGCGCAGGTGGTTTCAGACGATCGGGCAGCGCTTGCCGGGCCTTCGGTCGTGCGTTCGATTGGTCACCCTTTAGTCCCCCTCGATGAGCTTCGTCGACTCACGCGTCCCGCTTCGCCTCTTCGTCTACAGCGTCGTCGTCATCGGAGCCATGGTGGGCGCGCTCGTCTGGAAGCTGCGCGTTCAGGGGGTGTTTGCCTGCCCTGCGAGTTATGGCAATACGGCGTATCTCTCGGACTGCAACGCTCCGGCATACGGCGACTACGATCACGGCGCGTTCTGGTTCGGCCTCGAACCAGAAGCGTCCCGGGCGGTGCAGCGGGCGAAAGTCTTGTTCATCGGCAACAGCCGCGTGCAGTTCGCACTGTCGACCGCGCAAGCGGCCCAGTGGTTCGCCCAGGCTTCGATTTCCTACTACCTGCTTGGATTCAGTGCGAGCGAGACGGTCGCCTACACGGCGCCGCTCCTGAAGAAGATCCGGCCCCAGGCGAGCGTGTACGTCGTCAACGTCGACCGCTTCTTCGACGACCGCGTTTCGCCGCCCGCCGCGCAGATCCTGCAGGGCAAGGACATCCTTTCGCGCTACCGGCAGAAGCAGTTCTGGCAGCATTTGCACAAGCGGATCTGCGGAACGCTGAACCTCTTCTGCGGCGAGGCGTTCGGCGTCTACCGGTCGCGGGTCGACGGTTCCTGGCGGGGTGCCGGATCCCCTCCGACAGCGGCCGCCGGGGTTTCCGAGGGCGAGCCGACCAACGTCGAGCGCTGGCCTGCTTACACCCTCCTGGCGAAGACCTTCCTGGCCGACCTTCCGATCGACCGCCGGTGCGTGCTGCTGACGCTGGTGCCCACCGCCGGCTCGAAGCGCGCCGAAGCGCAGGCGATCGCCGACGCGCTCGGCATGCCGTTGATCGCTCCGGCCGTCGACGGCTTGAAGACGTTCGACGGATCGCATCTCGACCACGCGAGCGCCGAGCGCTGGTCGCAAGCTTTCCTCGCCGCCGCGGGCCCGAGCATCCGGTCCTGTGCCGCCGCGCCTGCGCCCGCCGCGCGCGACCGCGGTCCGCTCGACGCGAACTCCTGAGAACGACGCGTGGCTGCCACCCCCGAATTCCGCGATCGACTGCGCGCGTCGCTCGCGACGAAGGACCTGGACGCGCGCCTTGGCGCGCTGGTGGAACTCGCGCATGCCCCTCTGAATTTCGTCGAGACGATCCAGGTCGACAAGGCGCTCGAAGCAATTCCGCCCGAGGTGGCCGCCCGAAGCGGCGCAAGTTTGCGCGTGGCGCTGCTTTCGTCCGCCACGATCGACCAGCTGGTTTCTGCAGTGCGGGTCGCAGGGCTGCGACGCGGGTTGTTCTTCGAGGTGTTCAAAGGCGGGTTCAATCAGTACCGGCAGGCGCTCCTCGATGCCGACTCGCCGCTGCTCGCGTTCCGGCCCGACCTGATCGTGCTCTCGCTTGGCGCGCGTCCGGTCGTCGCAAACATCCCGATCGGCATGGCCGCAGAGCAGGTCGAAGCCGCATTGCGCGCGGAGGTCGACGATCTTTCGTCGTTGTGGGACGCGGCGCGGCGCCGGTTTGGTGCCACGCTGGTGCACCAGACCTATCTCGATGTCTTCGAGCCGGTGTTCGGCAGCTTCGACCGCAACGTGGCGGCGTCTCCTGCCCGGGTGGTGGCACGGCTGAACGACCTGGTGGCGCAGGCCGCCGCGACGGCGGGTGTCCTGGTTCTCGACGTCGCGCAGGCAAGCGCGCGCGAAGGCCTCGACGCCTGGCACGACCCGGCACGCTGGCTGCAGGGCAAGATGGAGATCGCGCCGCACGCTGCCCCGCGCTTCGGCGAGCTGCTCGCGCGCGTGGTCGGCGCGCAGCGCGGGCGCTCCCGCAAGACCCTGGTGCTGGACCTCGACAACACGCTATGGGGCGGAGTGGTCGGCGACGTCGGTATCGAGGGCATCGTGCTCGGCGAGGGCAGCGCGGCGGGCGAAGCACATCTCGAGCTGCAGCGTTACGCGAGGCGCCTGAAGGAGCGCGGCGTGGTGCTGGCCGTGTGCTCCAAGAACGACCTGTCGATCGCCGAGAAGGCCTTCAGCACGCATCCGGAGATGCTGCTGAAGCGATCCGACTTCGCCGCCTTCGTGGCCAACTGGAACGACAAGGCGGAAAACCTGAGGGCGATCGCCGAGCAGTTGAACCTGGGACTGGACAGCCTGGTTTTCGTCGACGACAACCCGGTCGAGCGGGCGCGCGTGCGCGAGGCGCTGCCGATGGTTGGCGTGCCCGAACTGCCGGACGATCCCGGCCGATACGTGCGCTGCATCGCCGAGCACGGCTACTTCGAGGCGGTGTCTTTCACGCAGGAAGATGCGCAGCGGGCGGAGCAATACGCCGCCAATGCCCAGCGCGAAGCGCTGCGTGCGTCGCAGTCGATGGAGGACTTCCTGCGCGGCCTGCAGATGACGGTGACGTACGGCCTGGTCACCCCGGTCGACCTCGCGCGCGTGACGCAGCTGATCAACAAGACGAACCAGTTCAACACGACCGGCCGGCGCTACACCGGCGACGAAGTCGCGCGCATGGCGGCGGATGGCGCCAACCTCCTGCTGCAGTTTCGCCTCGCGGATCGCCTGGGCGACAACGGCCTGGTGAGCGCAATGATCCTGCGCCCGGACCCACGCGTGCCGGGCGGTCTCGAGATCGACACCTGGGTGATGAGCTGCCGCGTGTTCGGCCGCCAGCTCGAGGACGAAGCGATGAACATCGCGGTCGAGGCGGCGCGCCAGCGGGGCGTCCGCTCGCTGCGTGCCTCGTACGTGCCGACCGAGCGCAACAAGGTCGTGCGCGATCTCTTCGCCGGGCTCGGCTTCAGTGCGATCGACGAGGCCGGCTCCGCCGACGGGCCGGGCAATTGGCTGCTGGAAACGAGCGGCTACGTCGCGCGGCCCACCTTCATCCAGCGCAACCCGCAGCCATCGTGACCGACGAACAGATCCTCTCCGTCTTCACCCGCGTCCTGCGCGACCTTCTGATGGACGATTCCATCGAACTCGCCCTGGGTACACGCCGCAGCGACGTGCCGAACTGGGATTCGTTTGCGTACGTCAATTTCATCGTCGCCGCGGAGATCGAGCTCGGCGTGAAGTTCAACGTGGCCGAGGTCGAATCGTTCGAGACGGTCGGCGACATCGTCGCGGCGGCGCGGGCGCGCATGAAGTAGCCCTCGACGCTCTCTACCTCCTGGATCGGGCAGCGATGCTATTCAATTCCTACGAGTTCATCTTCGCGTTCCTGCCCGCGACGCTGGCGGTGTTCTATTTCTGCGGCCAGCGCTCGCGCGATCTCGCGCTCGGGTGGCTGGTGCTGGCGTCGCTCTTTTTCTACGCCTGGTGGCGCCCGATCAATGTTCTCATCATCGCGCCGTCGATCGTCGTCAACTATCTGCTGGCACGCGCCCTGCTGCGTCTGGCGGCGCAGCCGGCGCGGGTCGCTGCTGCACGCTGGACGCTGTTCGCCGGCATCGCCTTCAACGTCTGCTTTCTCGGCTACTTCAAGTACATCAACTTTCTCGGCACCGTCGCCCACGACCTTACGGGCCGGGATTTCGCGCTGGTCGAGGTGGTGCTTCCGCTCGGCATCTCGTTCATCACGTTCCAGAAGATCGCCTTCCTGATCGACGTCTACGGCCGCCGTGTCGAGTCCTTCACGTTCCGCGGTTATGCGCTGTTCGTGCTGTTCTTCCCCCAGCTGATCGCGGGGCCGATCGTCCACTACCGCGAAATGATGCCCCAGTTCGAGAAGGCCACCTGCCGCTTCGACGGCGAGGGCCTTGCGGTCGGCGTGACCATGTTCGTGTTCGGCCTGTTCAAGAAGGTCGTCCTGGCGGACAGCATCGCTTCGTACGTGACGCCGCTGTACGACGCCGCGGCGGGCGGCAGCCAGGTCACGCTGATCCCGGCGTGGATCGCGGCGGTCGGGTTCACGTTGCAGATCTATTTCGACTTCTCCGGCTACACCGACATGGCGCTCGGCATCGCGCGCTGTTTCGGCGTTCGTCTGCCGGCCAACTTCGATTCGCCGCTCAAGGCGACCAGCATCATCGATTTCTGGCTGCGCTGGCACATGACCCTGACCCGGTTTCTCACCGCCTACCTCTACAACCCGCTCGTGCTGTCGCTCACGCGACGGCGCATGACGAAGGGCAGGCCGGCGCTGACCGGTCGTGCCACGACGCCGGGCGCGTTCTTCGCTCTGCTCGCCGCCCCGACGTTGCTCACGATGTTCATCTCGGGACTGTGGCACGGCGCGGGCTATCTGTTCCTCGCCTGGGGAGTGCTGCACGGCGTGTACCTCTGCATCAACCATGCATGGAGGATCTATGGCCCGCGCGCGCGCCAAGGCAAGCCCGAGCGTCGGCGCTGGGGATCTGCGTTTGTCCTGACCTTCGTGTCGGTGGCAACGGCGATGGTCCTGTTTCGCTCGACCAATGGCACGGCGGCCAAGGAGATCCTGGAAGGGATGTTCGGCCTCAACGGTGTCGGCCTTCCGGCGGCTTTGGTCGAGCGCCTCGGGGCGTTGGCCGGCAAGCTGCACCTTACTGCCGCGAACGACATGTCGCTGACGGATTTCGTGCTGGCGCTGAGCTGGGTCATCAGCCTTCTCGCCGCCGCGCTGCTGCTTCCGAACACGTTGCAGATCCTCGAGCGATTCACGCCTGCGTTGACCACGGCGCGCGCGACGGCGGCGCAGAGCGCTTGGCTTCGCCGCGTGCTCTCCTGGTCGCCCTCGTTCTCCTGGGCGATCGCACTCGGTCTTCTGGCCGTCGCCGCAGTGATCCGGATTGGCGGCCAGAGCGAGTTCTTGTATTGGCAGTTCTAGCCTCGCAGCGCGAGCCGCCGATGTCTCGAGCACTGCGAAGTACGCGATGAGCGTCCGCCATTCCAGGCCCCCGATGCAGACCCAGCCTTCGATCAAATCCAAGATCGCCCGCGGCGCGACATGGATGCTCCTGTTCCGCCTGACGGATCGGGGCCTCGCGTTCGTGAGCACGATCATCCTGGCGCGAGTGCTGGTTCCGGCCGACTTCGGACTGGTCGCCATGGCCATGTCGGTCATCGCCCTGATCGAACTGACCGGCGCATTCAGCCTGGAAGTCGGACTGATCCAGCGCCCGCACCCGACGCGGGCGCAGTACGACACGACGTGGACGCTGCGGCTCCTGTTCGGCGTGTTCGGCGCCGTTGCGACCGCGGCGGCCGCGCTTCCCGCCGCGAAGTTCTACAACGACGACCGGCTCTCGCTGGTCCTGTTCGCGCTGGCGGGAAACTGGCTGGTGAGCAGCGTCGACAACATCGGCGTCGTCGATTTCAGGCGCGAGCTCAATTTCCGGCGCGAATATTTCTACCTCGTCTCCAAGCGCCTGATCGGGTTGCCGGTCACGCTGGTGCTGGCGATCACGTACCGGACCTACTGGGCATTGATAGCGGGCACGGTGGCCGGCACCGCGGGCATGGTTCTATGCAGTTATGCGATGCACCCGTACCGGCCGCGCCTCAGCCTGGCGGCGTGGCGCGAACTGCTGTCGTTTTCCATCTGGCTCTTTCTGAACAACCTGTTGTCGTTTCTCTACTGGCGTCTCTCGCACTTCATCATCGGGCGCTCGCAGGGCGCGAACGCGCTCGGGATCTACACGGTGGCGACCGACTTCGCAGCGCTTGCTTCGACGGAGATCACGGCCCCGGTCAACCGTGCGATTCTCCCCGGCCTCGCTCGCATGGCCGATTCGGCGGACGGGTTGAAGCACGGCATGTTGCAGATCACTTCCGCCGTGCTCCTTGTCACGCTGCCGGCAGCGTTCGGCATGGCCGCGATCGCCGAGCCGATGGTCCTCACATTGCTTGGCAACCAAT